>Ga0247840_10006232_pt1 | contig 17353 bp, 18 predicted proteins | sample LaCruzMarch2015__FD_192404 | JGI IMG/M metagenome (GOLD analysis project Ga0247840, IMG submission 192404) | Freshwater microbial communities from meromictic Lake La Cruz, Castile-La Mancha, Spain - LaCruzMarch2015_17m | ecosystem: Environmental > Aquatic > Freshwater > Lake | place: Spain... | reverse complement strand
TGGCGGGGCATGGATGGAGCATGTTAATGGAGTGTTTGTCTGCAGGCCGCGCTATTAGTTTACCATCAAGTGCATCTGGAGGAGCACAAGCCGCAGCATTAGCAAGTGGTGCTTATGCTCGGGTAAGAAAACAATTTAATCAATCTATAGCAAGATTTGAAGGTATAGAAGAACCACTTGCAAGAATTGCAGGTCATACCTACATTGTAGATGCCGCAGTTACTATGGCTGCAGCCGCTATTGATCAAGGTGAAAAGCCTGCGGTTGCTGGTGCAATTTTAAAATACCATACTACTGAGTACGCGAGACTTATTGCTCTTGATGCTATGGATATTCATGGTGGTAAGGGTATTTGTCTTGGGCCAAATAATTATATTGGTAGAGGGTATCAAGGAAGTCCTATTGGTATTACAGTTGAAGGGGCAAATATTTTATCACGTAGTTTAATTATTTTTGGTCAAGGGGCTATTCGTTGTCATCCATATGTATTTAAAGAAATGGAAGCAATTAAAAATAATGATTTAACTGTTTTTGATAATGCGATTTGGGGGCATTGTAGTTACGTCTTTGCAAATTTAGCCAAATCAATTTTGTTTAGTATAACTGATGCTCATTTTAGTAGTTCACCAAGTGGCGTAACCAGGCGTTATTATCAACTTATTAATCGATATAGTAGTAATTTGGCTTTTTTAGCTGATTTCTCTATGATTAAGTTGGGTGGGGAATTAAAACGTAAGGAAAAAATTTCAGCACGTTTAGGTGATGTTTTAAGTTATTTATATCTAGCTTCAGCAGTTTTAAAAAGATTTCACGAAGATGGTGAGCTTATATCTGATTTGCCTTTATTGAATTGGTGTTGTCAGGAATTATTTTATAATTGTGAAGAGGCAATATTTGGGGTGATTTCAAATTTTCCCGGTCGCATTTCAAGATTAATTTTAAGAACTATTTTGCTACCATTAGGAAGAAGGCGTAATAAACCATCTGATAAATTAGGGCATGAATTAGCATCTTTATTGACTATCCCAAGCCCTGTTCGTAACAGATTAACACGATTAACCTTTAGTGAAGCAATTGAAAATTGTCCTTTAGGACGCCTCGAAGAAGCCTTTAATAAAATTTGTGATGTTGAAGAGTTAGAGAAGATAGTTGCAAAGGCTGTAAAATCAGGGAATATAAAAAAAGATAGAATATTAGATCAAATTATCGAAGCATTAGAGCAAGAAATAATCACTAAAGAAGATTATATTAGATTAGAAGAGGCTGAAATTCTCAGGCAGAAGGTGGTGGTAGTTGATGATTTTAGTAATAATGAGCTTATGAATAAATCAAAGAAAAAATAACAGCTGGTTAAAATTTATAATTAATAATTCCTTAAGGTTCTTTGATTAAAGTAATGGTTTATATTTAGTAATTTTGGTAAATTTAAATGAACGAAGATCTTAAGTCTTTAATTGAAGAATGCTATATAGCTGAACAAAAATATAAAGAAATAAAATATAATTTATCTATTGTTCAAGCTGAAGCTAATAGTTTTATTTCAAAATTAGGTTCTACTCATGATAGAAGTCTTGCTAATCAAGTTTTTCAAAATATAAAATCACTTGAAGAAGAACTAAGCGAGGCAAAATTAGAATTCAGGAAAATGGAAGCAATAGTAACTGATTTTAAAAAACAATTAAGTCATGCATCCTCTTTATCTCAATCTGATCTTGGCAGCAATGATGATCACAGAATAGTTGAAGCAAATTTAAAAGAATTAATAATTCATTTTAATTTTCTACATGGCAAATATTCTAGATTGGAAAAGGAAGCAAAAAAATCTGAGAAAATTGTAAGAGCCTTTGAGAGATCTGGTGTAGGAGGAGTATCTTTAGGAGCTGCTATTGAAAAAGCTATCATTGATAGACGTAATGCCAGCGAAGTTTATCAAAGCTTATTAGATCTTAAACAAATTTTAAATGAACCTTCAGTAGCTGAATTAGTAAGAAATAGAACAATATTAAGAGATTTAAATTTTGCAAAATCCACAATTTCTAAATTAACTAATTCTAAATTAACTAAGACAGAGCCCCAAATACAAGCAAGTAGCTATCAGTCCTTATCATTTAGAGCTTTAAGGTCGACTAGATATAGGCTTGCTAATTTAACTGTGCCTACTTCTCAAGTGCAAATAAGTAGGATTCAGGCATTGTCATGTCAGGCTAGTTCCTCTCAAGAATTTTTATTAGAAGATGATAAATCTTCTGATTTACAAAGTTTATTATCTAAAATTTTGATGGAAATGGAAACACAGATTGATAAAGATAGAAAATTAAATAAAAATACTGACGTAATTAATAGCTTATATCAAGATATAAAATCATGTGTTATAGATTTTAAACAAAACGAAGATTATGATGAGTTAAGAAATAATCTTATTATTTGTATAGATAATGGTATTAATAATTTAAATACCATAGATTATAAAATTTATAATACATATGTTTATTGTTTAAATATAATTATAGATATTTGTAATTTATTTATAAATCTAATGTCAAATGCAAATCCTTACCCAAAGATGGCTTTTTTTAAGCCTCCTTTTACATATAAGTTAGAAGATATTAAGAAAAAATTAGAACCAGATGATGTTGAAAATTTAGAAAATGAAGAAAATTTGATAATAAGCTAAAATTAAAATTTTAATAAGAAAATAGTGTAGCCTGGTTATAATAAATAAGGCTACACTTTAATTCTTTATTAATTAAAATTTTAGATTATCTTTGTTCTAACATATACGAAGTTAAGCAACAGCCTCATCAGGCATGGTTATATTAAGCTCAAGAACTGAACTGTCATCTAAGCGCTCTACATTTACGCTGATTTTTTCGCGGTTTATAGGCACGTATTTAGCGATAACGGCCAGTATTTCCTCTTGAAGTTTCGGTATAAAATCAGGTGCATTACGTTGTGAACGTTCATGTGAAATGATAATTTGTAACCTTTCTTTGGCTACAGATGCGGTATCTTTACGACGGCGCAAGTAATTAAATATGCTCATGCTGATACTCCTTCCTTAGATTTTCCAAATAGGCGACTTAAAATTCCTTTTCTCTCTAAATTAACAAATCGCATTGGCTTTTCTTCACCTAAAAATCTAGCAATCGCATCTTGATATGCATGTCCTGCATCGGACGTTTCATCTAAAGTTACTGGAGTACCTGTGTTTGATGCTTTTAAAACTGCTTTTGATTCAGGAATGATACCAATTAATTTTATAGCAAGAATATCCTGTACATCTTGTACAGAAAGCATTTCGCCACGCTCAACTCTCTCAGGATCATAACGAGTTAATAAAAGATGTTCTTTAATTGGCTCTTTACCATCTATGGCTCGTTTTGATTTACTTGCAAGAATACCTAAAATTCTATCAGAGTCTCTTACAGATGATACTTCAGGGTTTGTAACAATAATCGCTTCATCAGCAAAATGCATTGCCATTAGTGCACCAGATTCGATACCTGCAGGAGAATCGCAGATAATAAAATCAAATTCTTTTGATAATTCATTTAATACTTTCTCAACACCCTCAATGGTAAGCGCATCTTTATCTCTGGTTTGAGATGCTGGGAGGATAAAAAGCTGTGGAAGCCGTTTATCTTTAATTAAAGTTTGTTTTAAAGATGACTCTCCATTAATAACATTGATAAAGTCATAAACAACACGGCGTTCACAACCCATTATTATATCTAGATTACGAAGACCAATATCGAAATCAATAACAACTGTTTTATGGCCACGCATTGCAAGGCCTGAAGCTATAGCAGCAGACGAAGTAGTTTTACCAACGCCACCTTTCCCTGAAGTAACAACAATTATTTTGGCCAATTTTGAGCTCATCCTTTTTAAAAGTTTATTTATTATTACCTTTAGTGTACACGTGATTTGTTGGTATATTCAACTATTATTATCTATTATTAACCATTTTTTACGTATAATTTTTACATTATTTATTATATAATTTTAGAAATTATTATCATGGGATTATTCTATGCCTTTTTCTAATATACAACAGGCGTTAACTTTTGATGATGTTCTATTGCTTCCAGCCCATTCTACTTTCTTACCAAGAGATGTTGCTCTAGAAACTTACTTGACTAAAGAAATAAAACTAAATATACCACTTATATCAGCTGCAATGGATACTGTAACTGAAGCGCGCTTAGCTATTTCTATGGCCCAAGAAGGTGGGATTGGGATTATTCATAAAAATATGAGTATTACTGAACAAGCGGAAGAGGTTAGAAAAGTTAAAAAATTCGAATCAGGAATGGTAAAAGATCCAATATCAGTATCACCTAATTTAACTGTTCAAGAGCTTTTGGATGTTATGGCGCGACATAATTTTTCAGGCGTCCCTGTAGTTGATGGTGAAAAATTGATTGGCATTGTAACTAGTCGCGATATTCGGTTTGAAACTAATATGTCGTTACCAGTTTCAGCAGTAATGACTCCTAAAGAAAGATTAATAACAGTTAAAGAAGGAGCGAGTCGCGAAGAAGTTCGTAGTCTTTTACATAAACACCGCTTAGAAAAACTACTTGTTGTTAATGATGATTTTTGTTTAAGAGGCTTAATAACGGTTAAAGATATTCAAAAGGCAAAAGAAAATCCTTATGCATGCAAGGACAGTTTTGAGCAGCTTCGAGTGGGGGCCGCTGTTGGTGTTGGTATTGGTACTGAAGAAAGAGTTGCGGCTTTAGTTGATGCAGGAGTTGATATAATTATTGTTGATACAGCTCATGGGCATTCGCAAGCGGTCTTAGATCGTGTTAGATGGATTAAAAATATATTTCCTGAGTTACAAGTAGTTGGTGGCAATATAGCAACAGCTGATGCTGCAAAAGATTTGGTAGCCGCAGGCGCTGATGCAGTTAAAGTTGGTATTGGTCCAGGTTCAATATGTACCACGAGAATTGTAACTGGAGTTGGTGTTCCACAAATAACTGCTATTGCTAATGTGGCTGCTGGTCTTAAAGGTAGAGTGCCAATTATTGCTGATGGCGGCATTAGATTTTCTGGTGATGTTTGTAAAGCATTAGCGGCAGGAGCTTCAACCGTGATGATTGGCGGGATGTTCGCAGGATCTGAAGAAGCTCCGGGAGAGATTGAGTTGTTTCAGGGTAGAACTTATAAAAATTACCGTGGTATGGGTTCAATTGGCGCTATGGCTCAAGTTCAAGGCTCTAGCGATAGATATTTTCAAGAAGTATCCCTTGGTTCTGAAAAGCTAGTTCCTGAAGGTATTGAAGGACGAGTTCCTTACAAGGGTCATTTGCATACTATTATACATCAGATTTTAGGTGGTTTACGTTCTTGTATGGGTTACACAGGTTGCGCTACTATAAGTGCACTGCATACAAATGCTCAATTTGTTAGGGTAACTAATGCAGGAATTCGTGAGTCTCACGTTCATGATGTGAGTATTACGAAACAAGCACCTAATTATCAAATAGATAATTAAAGGCGTTATGAAAAATATTAAACAAAAACCAATTATAATTTTTGATTTTGGCTCCCAATATACTCAGTTAATTGGGCGAAGAATACGCGAGCTTGGCGTTTATTGTGAAATATATCCCTTTAATACAGATATTTTGCATATTAAAAATTTAGATCCATGTGGATTTATTTTATCAGGCGGGCCTTTAACTGTTACAGATAATCGCAATCCTAAAGCCCATGATTGGATTTTTGAATCGTCTTTACCAATATTGGGTATTTGTTATGGCATGCAGACAATGGCCGCCCAATTAGGTGGGGCTGTTCAATCCTCTAAAGCTCGAGAGTTTGGTTATGCTGAGCTTAATATACACGGCCATTCTAGGTTACTAGCAAATATAGAAGACAATAAAGATAATTCAGGCAATGCTTTACTTGATGTGTGGATGAGCCATGGTGATAAAGTGACTTCTTTACCACCCGGATTTATATCAATTTGTGAAACTACAAATACACCAATTGCTGGAATGGCTGATGAATCACGTCATTGGTATGGTTTACAATTTCATCCTGAAGTAACTCATACGAAACAAGGGCTTAAAATATTACAACGTTTTGTAGTTGATATATGCGGGGCAAAAACTGATTGGACGCCTGAAAATATTGTAGAGCAGGCGATCATCAATATTAAACATAAAGTAGGAAAAGATAAAGTTTTACTTGGCCTTTCTGGAGGAGTTGATTCATCAGTAGTTGCAGCGTTATTACATCACGCAATTGGCGATCAGTTAATTTGTGTTTTTGTTGATACGGGTTTGTTACGTTTAAATGAAAGTGAACAAGTTATGGCAATGTTTAGCCAGCATATGGGTATTAATATTATTGCGGTTAATGCTGAGGCTAAATTTTTAAATGTTTTAGAAGGTGTTACCTGTCCTGAAGAAAAACGAAAAATTATTGGGCGCACTTTTATTGAGATTTTTGATGATGAAGCATCAGGTATTGATGGTATTAAGTGGTTAGCACAAGGTACTATTTATCCTGACGTTATTGAATCATCATCTGCTCACAATAGTACTTCTGAGGTTATTAAATCACACCATAATGTTGGTGGTTTACCTGATAACATGAATTTAAAATTACTAGAGCCGATAAGAGAATTATTTAAAGACGAAGTCCGAAAGATAGGGGTTGAGTTAGGTTTGCCGCATGAAATGGTATATAGGCATCCATTTCCAGGTCCTGGTTTAGGAGTTCGAATTCTTGGTGAAGTAAAAAAACAATATGCAGATATATTGCGTCTTGCTGATACAATTTTTATTGAAGAATTACGAGCTGAAAATCTTTATCATGAAGTAAGCCAAGCCTTCGCGGTGTTTTTACCGGTAAAATCAGTAGGGGTTATGGGGGATGGAAGGCGGTATGATTATGTAATTTGTTTACGCGCAGTGGTAACTATAGATTTTATGACTGCTGAGTGGGCAAGATTGCCTTGGGATTTTTTAGCTAAAGTTTCAAATCGTATTATTAATGAAGTAGAAGGGATATCAAGAGTAACATATGATATTTCAGGTAAGCCTCCAGCTACTATTGAGTGGGAATAATATATATTGGGCTAGCATAGAAAATGTCAGATTTAGATTGGATGAAGCAAGCTTATTCGTTGGCATTAACTGCTAAGGATAAAGGTGAAGTTCCTGTGGGGGCTTTAGTAGTTGATGAGGATAATCGCCTTTTAGGAACAGGGTATAATCAAGTAATTAAAACACAAGATGTTTCTGCTCATGCAGAGATTGTAGCTCTAAGAGAAGCTTCTAAAAATCTAAATAATTATCGCCTAAATAATACCACCTTATACGTTACCCTTGAACCATGTTGCATGTGTGCTGGTGCCTTAGTGCATGCACGGGTTAAACGAATAGTATTTGCTACGCGTGATTTAAAGGCAGGGGCTGCAGGCTCTGTTTATAATCTTTTAAAAGGATATCCTTTAAATCATAAAATACAAATTGATGAAGGTATATTACAAAAAGAATGCGCGATGCTTTTAGAGGATTTTTTTAAATCTAGGCGTAAGCTTCGTTCTGGAAATTAATATTATTTTTCATTACATAGTATTAATAGATTCACTAACAATTCCAACAGCCATATTTCCTTTTGCATCTTTAGATCTACTAATAATTGTATAAACTTTAAGATTAAGCTCAGATGTTGATGCATTTGCTATTGATAAATAATAATTACTTTCTATAGTGACTTGATCATTTGGGATGTTTAATTCTTTTATTAAAATAATTAAATCATTTAAATCACTAATACCAGATTTTCCTCTAGCATCATAAATTTTATTTATATCTATTTCATTTAAGCCATTACCTAAAGTACTTAATATTATTTTAGGGGCTGTATTAATATTTATAGGGGTGGTTTTAGGTAGTGCTGTAACTAAAGGTTGTAATTTTTCATATACTTTTTTACTAAATCCTCTTACAAGGCGGAGCTCTGAAATTGATTGCATCGGTTGAAAGCTTGGTATTAGCGGTGGTTTTAGGCTTGAATAATATTTTAAATATTCATCATGACCTCTTCCTGGTTTATAAGGGCTAATCCAATAGACTAAATTATCCAATAGGGCTCGCTGTTGAGCAATGTTAGAACGAGGCATGCTATTTTCTAAAAGCAAAATAAATTGCTTAGGATATTTATAATCTTTTAAATTGTTAAGATTAAATAATGCCTGTAGATCATAAAGCTCACCTGAAATTGTAACTCCGGGGTAAATTTTAGAAAATCTTTCAGGGAAGTCAAAAATTTTGCCATAATCATTTTTAGCAGAAAATATAGATTTATTTTTTGCCACTTCTGAAAAAGCCCAAAATGTAACCGCTTTAGAAGCTAACTTTAGCTTATCAGATGATATTGATATTCTTGTGCGGTAAATATCAAGTTGTAGCCTTGAGCTCATCGCAGTTGCTGCAATTGCAATAAGAGTCATAATAAATAAGGCAGAAATTAATGCGGATCCTTTTAGGTTAGGCAGCATATAATGTCCCAGAAATTGCAAAATCTAAGCCAATAGAGCCGAGTTTTTCAAACTTAAAATTAAATCTTATAGCTAAAGGAATAGATTCTTTCTTTTGATTTTGTTGTACGGCATAATCACGCCATTCTTCAAATATATGTTTACTATGGCTTATATAAGAAAATTTGCATTCGTTTAAATTGGAAATAATTACTTTATCTAAACCTTTATCCCGGATTGGTATATCAATACTATCCCAGGTTCGTCTAATTAATTTAGATTTATCACAAATATAAGCGACTCGCTGAAGAGTGCTGCGAGGTTCTGTATTATTCGGGTTAACAATACCACCATGTGAAAATTCTAAATATTGTGGAAATCCAGTAAATGGTGGAAACATTAGTAGTTCATTGTTAATAATCGCTCTATCTATAATTTGATCTGTATCATGTTTAATAAGAGTAATTGCTTCTAATATTTCATTTAATTGGTTTGATTGTAAATTAAGCCGCGATCTAATATCAAATGATTGATACATGGATGTTGCCGTTATTACAGACAATATGGCAAAAACTGCAAGTGCTATCATAATTTCAATTAACGTATAACCATTATTTCTCATGTTGAATACCGATAGCCAATTAGTAGATCTGTAAAAGGACCATTTTGATTTTTGCTTACTAAAATATTAATTTGTTGCATTGATTTAATTGGAGTTGAAAAAAGAGCTGCACGCCAGTACCAGCGATCATTTAGAATCGTGGTAACTTCTGTAATCTCTTGATTAAGGTTTATATTTATAGTACCTATTTGTATTGCAGTTATCGCTTGCATGGCAACTAAATGGCTAATAGATTTATCTTTAATATGTGTAGTATTAGTTATGGTTTGCGAGGTTGCGCGTAAAAGGGCGGTTAAGGCAATGGCTATAATTGCTAAGGCTAATAAAACTTCGATTAAAGTAAAGCCTGCTATTTTAACTTTCATGGTTTATTTGCGTAATGTAAAGTGATTTTACCATTTCTTGTACCGTATACATAAACAATAGGTTTATCTTTTGCCGATGAAAAAGTTAATTTAAATTCGTTCATATCACCTGATGCATTAATAATAATTGCAGGATTAGAAATTTTTTTATTTTTATTAAATTCTACAATCGAATTTGCTGGAAATTTTTGGAATTGAAATACCGATCTATTGGGTAATTTTTGCCATTTGTTTTTATTAGTAAATCGTAAAACTTGATAACCATTATTATTTACAGATATTCCTAAAGTATTAGACTCAATTATTGCTTCATGCTGGATAAATTTCACATAATTTACAAATTGCTCTGCAGACATAATAATACGGCGTGTACCACCAAAATCACCAAATGCAAGTAAGGCAAAACCTATGGTGATACCAATTATAAGTACCACCACAAGAATTTCAACTAGTGTAAAACCTTCTGCATTATTGCTATTTTGCATCCCAATTACCAATCTCGGCATTTATACCCGACCCACCCTCATGACCACTAGCACCAAGAGTAAATACATCAATTTCTCCATGTTGACCTGGATTTAAATATAAATAATCACGTCCCCAAGGATCTTTAGGTAATGATTTTAAGTACGTTTTCCAATTTTGTGGAGATGGCGTACTTGATGGCTTTTCAACTAATGCTAATAAACCTTGATCAGTAGTAGGATAAAATCCATTATCTAATCTATAAAGATCAAGTGCATTCTGAATAGCTAAAACATCTTGTTTAGCTTTTACAACGCGTGCTTCATCAGGACGACTTATTATTTTTGGCACTACAATAGATGCTAAAATACCAAGGATTACTACAACCACCATAATTTCGATAAGCGAAAATCCACTTTGTTTATTCATTTTTATAAACCCCTTTTTAAATTAAGTTACAAGTTGCTCCATTGAAAAAATTGGTAGTAAAGTTGCTAAAACAATAAATAGAACAACTCCACCCATAAGTAAAATTACTAATGGCTCTAATAAAGTTAAGGCTGTATCAATTAATCTTTTAAGATCATTATCGAGATATATTGCCGCGCGCTCCATCATCATAGCTATTTCACCAGATTTTTCCCCACTTCCAATAAGATGAGTTGCCATTGAATTTATATAGCCCGTTTCTTTTAAGGCTATACTAATCGATGTTCCCTCTCTTACGCGAGATGCAGCTGTTTCAAAGGCTAATTTCATTACATTATTAGTAACAAGACTTGCTGAAACTTTCATGGTTTCTAATACATTAACACCAGCTGCAAAAAGGATAGCAAAAGTATGAATATAGCGCGATACATTAATAGTTATAATTAAATAAGAAATAATAGGAATTTTTAGAAGTGTACGATGCCAAATTAAGCGTATATTGGGTTTTTTAAGACTTTTTATGAATATTAAAAAAATTAGTGTAAAAATAATTAAGGTATAAATACCATATGATTTAACAAAAGAACTAATAGATATAAGTACAAGAGTCATATCTGGTAATGATTGATTACTAGTTGTGAATACCTCAATAATTTTAGGAACTACAAATGTTAATAAAAATGAAATAATCGTGGTTGAAATAATAATCATTAATGCAGGGTAAATTAATGCTTGTTGAATTTTTTGTCTTATTTGTTGTTGTCCTTCGGTATAGTCAGCTAATTTTTGTAATATTTCAAAAAGCTTGCCAGTTTGATCACCCGCTGCAACCGTTGCACAATAAAGCTCTGGAAAAACTGAAGGATACTCTGCTAATGCTTGGGCTAAAGAATATCCTTCCAAAACCTTTGCCCGGACACCGATAATTAACTTTTTGATTTTGTCTTTTTCTGTTTGTTCACTAACTCCACGAAGCGACTCTTCAACAGGAATCCCTGCTGCAAGTAATGTAGCTAATTGACGGGTAAATAAAGCTAAATCTTGCACTGATATTTTATCTTTATTTTTGGTTATATTAGATTTTTTTAAGGTTTGTACTAAGATAGGTATTAAGTTTTGTTCTCTGAGTAATTGACGTGCGTGTCTTTCAGAGTCAGCTTCAATGACTCCTTTAGCATTATTGCCAGATTTATTAATAGCTTGATATTGGTATGCACCCATAAGAAGACTTTACCAATTTTAAAATTATTTTCTCAGAGATCTAGTTTAATCTATTGGGTTTAATAAGTCACTTAAGGTAGACTAATAATCAGGGTAAAAGCGTGTGTGAGTAAAAAAAACAATAATGTCATGATAGATTATATCTGCTCTATATTTCGACGTCCTGCAGCTTGTCTGCAGGATCAGGACTATAGCAAGATCTCTGGATACCGCGCATAAAGCGCGTATCTTCGGTTAATTTATAATCACTCATGATCTTGCCCTGGAATAATAATCTAATGCCCGATTTAATATGGAGATTAAAATGACTAAAAATGTCGTTCTTGCCGCAATTAAGGAACATGAAGCTAAATTTGTTGATATGCGGTTCACTGATATCTTAGGCAAAGAGCAACATATTACTATCCCTGTATCAGCTGTTGATGATGATTTTATTGAAAATGGAAAAATGTTTGATGGCTCCTCTTTTAAAGGGTGGCAAAAAATTCATCAGTCAGATTTGGCATTAAAGCCTGATCTTAACAATATTTTTCTTGATCCATTCTATCAAGATAATACTTTAGTTATTCGATGTAATATTGTTGATCCAATAACCATGTTAGGTTATGACAGAGATCCCCGTTCTCTTGCTATTCGTGCTGAAGCCTATTTGAAATCAACAGGGATTGCTGATGTTGCATATTTTGGGCCTGAGCCTGAGTTTTTCATCTTTGATGATGTAAGATGGAATACTAGTATGAGTGGCTCTTTTTATAAAATTGATTCAGAAGAGGCTAGTTGGAATTCGGGTAAAAAAATTGCTGGTGGAAATATTGGTCATCGTCCTGCAATTAAAGGTGGATATTTTCCAGTTCCGCCAGTAGATTCATCCCAAGATATTCGTTCAGCAATTTGCCAAACACTTGAATCTTTAGGTATCCCTGTTGAAGCTCATCATCATGAGGTAGCCACTGCCAATCAATGTGAGATAGCCACTCGATTTAATAGCTTGACTAAAAAAGCAGATGAATTGCAAATATTAAAGTATATTGTTCATAATGTTGCACATAATTATGGTAAAACAGCGACATTTATGCCAAAGCCTTTGGTGGGGGATAATGGATCTGGTATGCATTGCCATCAATCACTAGCAAAAGATGGGGTTAATATATTTGCAGGTGATGAATATGCAGGTCTTTCTGAAACAGCATTATATTATATTGGCGGTATTATTAAGCATGCAAGAGCTTTAAATGTATTTACTAATCCAACAACTAATAGTTACAAACGACTAGTTCCTGGATTTGAAGCTCCAGTTTTACTAGCTTATTCTGCGCGTAATCGTTCAGCGGCGATTCGTATTCCTTTTGTAGCTAATCCAAAAGCACGAAGAATTGAAGTTCGCTTTCCAGATCCTACTGCTAACCCATATATTGCCTTTGCCGCAATGATGATGGCAGGTCTTGATGGTATTCAAAATAAAATTCATCCAGGTGAGCCCATGGATAAAGATTTATATGATTTACCTCCAGAGGAACTTATTGACGTACCATCTGTTGCGGATTCTTTAGAACAAGCCGTGATTAGCTTGCATAATGATCATGAATTTTTATTGCATGGTGATGTATTTAATTTAGAATTTATCAAAAGTTATATTAAATTACGCGAATTAGATATTCAGCATGTTAGAAGTTTAGTTCACCCAATAGAATTTGAGCTTTATTATAGTAATTAAATGAGATAAATAATGGGGTTTAAATCTTTATTTCCATTGATTTTATTAGCTTCTAGTTCATTATACGCAGAAATCTATAAATGGACTGATGATAATGGAACGGTTCATTTTAGCGATAAATCAGCTCCAGGAGCTATTAAATTTGATCTAAACGAATCTAAAGTTGTTTCTTCGCCTAAAGTATCACTAGAAAATACTTCTATTGATACTCCTAAAGTTTTAAAAAAAAAGATTGAATATAAACAAATTTACTTTATTGAGCCAAAAGCTAATGAAACAATTCGTGATGCAGAAGGGTGTTTCTCAGTTAAAATTGGTTTAGAGCCTTATTTAAAAAATGGAGATGAAATTCAATTATTAGTTGACGGTTCTCCATATGAGCAAATTATAAGTTCTAATAACTTTACAATTAAAGGTTTGGCTCGAGGCTTACATACATTAATAGCACGAGTTATTAATAATAAAGGAGTAGTTGTCAAATCAAGTCATACTATCCAAGTCTATATGATGCCTCCTAAAATAGGAATGGTTCATAAAGTTAACTAGGATATTACAAGGCTATGATCTCTACAATTATTAATCATATTTAACAATCTACAAAAGCTATTTAAATATACCCATTGAAATTTATAATATTGCCCTCATATAACAATCGATTAACAAATTAATTGTAATTTAAGATTTATAAAACCCATATTTTAAATATTTACCTAGGAGATTATTAATGGTTAGCAAGCAACAAACCATGGGATTTCAAACTGAAGTGAAGCAAATGCTACATTTAGTTATTCATTCACTTTATTCTAATAAAGAAATTTTCTTACGAGAGTTAATTTCTAATGCATCAGATGCCCTAGATAAATTAAGATTTTTAGCTCTAGCCGATGCTTCACTTTATGAAAAAGACTCTGATTTAAAAATCTCAATAGATTTCAATGATAAAACTAAAACGCTAACTATTTCTGATAATGGTATTGGCTTAAATTGGGATGAGGCGGTTGAAAATTTGGGCACTATTGCCAAATCTGGCACTAAAGCCTTTTTATCTAATTTAACTGGTGAAAAATCAAAAGATTCACAATTAATCGGCCAATTTGGCGTTGGTTTCTATTCAGCTTATATTGTTGCTAATAAAGTAACTGTAAAATCAAGACGAGCTGGATTAGCTCCTGAAGATGGTATCGTCTGGGAATCGAATGGTGAAGGTGAATTTACCATTGGTCATGAAAAGAAAAAAGACCGAGGAACTGAAGTTATTTTGCATATGAAAGATGATGCCGATGAATTTTTATCTGATTGGCGTTTAAAATCTATAATTTCAAAATATTCAGACCATATCTGCTGGCCAATAGTAATGAAGGCTGAGTCTTCTGAAGAAGAAGGTAAAAAGAAAGTTGAGTTTGAAAAAGTTAATAAGGCTACAGCTTTATGGACATTACAAAAATCTGAAATAAATGACGAAGAATATAAAGCTTTATATAAACATATTTCGCATGATTTTCAAGATCCATTGACTTGGTCACATAATCACGTTGAAGGAAAACAAGATTACATTAGTCTTTTATATATCCCAGCACATGCTGCCTTTGATTTATGGCAACAAGAAGCAAAGCATGGTTTGAAATTATATGTTAAGCGTGTATTTATTATGGATGAAGCTGTACAATTTTTGCCACGATATTTGCGTTTTGTTAAAGGTGTTATTGATGCCAGTGATTTACCACTTAATGTGTCGCGAGAAATACTACAAGATAATAAGCAAGTAGAGTCTATACGAGGCGCTTGTACTAAACGTATTTTATCTATGCTTGAGAAAATGGCTAAAGATGATGTTGAATCTTACCAAAAATTCTGGGATGAGTTTGGTTTAGTATTAAAAGAAGGACCCGTTGAAGATTTAGCAAATCGAGAAACAATTGCTAAACTTTTACGTTTTGCTTCAACTTTAAATGGCTCTGAAAAACAAACTATTTCATTAGCAGATTATGTTTCTAGAATGAAAGAAGGACAAGATAAAATTTATTATGTTGCAGCTTCAAGCTTTAATGCTGCAAAAAATAGTCCTCATTTAGAAATATTTAAGAAAAAAGGAATAGAAGTTTTATTATTATCTGATCGTATTGATGAATGGTTAGTTGGATATTTATCTGAGTTTGAAGGTAAAAAACTACAATCAATATCTAAAGGTAAAGTTGAGCTTGATGATTTAGAAGACACTAAAGAGCAAGAAAAAACTTATGCTCCTATGTTAAAGCAAATTAAAGACATTTTAGGTGAAAAGGTTAAAGATGTTCAAGTTACAAATCGTTTAACTGATTCTCCAGCATGTATAGTTGCTGATGAAAATGATATGGGTTTAGAAATGCAAAGAATTTTGCAAGCATCTGGGCAGAAAATGCCGGAAGCAAAGCCTATATTTGAGATAAATCCTGAGCATGCTTTAATTAAAAGACTGCATGCAATTGAAGATGATGAACGCTTTTCACAATGGGCTGTAGTTCTATTTGAACAAGCAGTTCTTGCTGAAGGTGGTCAATTAGATAATCCTGCCGATTTTGTAAATCGGGTGAATCAATTGCTTATTGCATCTTAGCCTGGTTGCTAATTTTTGAAAAAACAATTTGTAGGGTGGGCAAAGCAATAGCGTGCCCACCAATGCTGAAATGGTGGGCACGCTATTTTTTCCTACCCTACATTTTTTTTGAAATTTATAAAATCTAATTACAAACCAATTTTAGCAGGATTGCAAAGGTATGCATTTCCTAAATTAGTAACGTTTGTTTCAGATGAACCACCACCAAAAGCATTAGAACTGCCACTAATAGATCCAGTACTTCCAGCACGGTTTGTTATTAACTGCACATAATTAGCCCCTAATTTAGAAGCTTTGTTTTTAATATCATGCATTGCACCTTCTTCAAGGTTTTTATTAGATGTGAATCCACCTGAGAAAAAGTTGCCTTGATTGCCAACAACCTGACCAATATATTTGCATCCGTTAGGTACTTGATTTGGTGATACTATAACTTTATGTGCTGCAGGTTCTAATGGAATTGACGAGCATCCAGCAAGAAGTAATGATAAAATAGTTGCTTTTAGATTTTTGTGCTTCATATTTATTAACCGTGTTGTTTTATGATGTTTAATCATAATTGGTGAATAATATTGAAGTCAATAGGTTATTAAATAACCTAATAAATAATTATTATGTAAAATAAATTAGGGGCTTTTTACAAGATAAATAACTTGGTTGAAACCAAAGATATTAAAATGTAAAAAGCCCCTAATATTTTATATCTTAACTATTAATATTTACTCGTCAGTTAAACGGAAATATTTAGTACCGAAATAACGATGTAATTTCTTTCTTATTGTACCACGGCTGATACCAAGCATTTTAGCTGCTTGTAATTGGTTACCACGACGCTTTTCCATAACTGCTTGTAAAAGAGGTGGTTCAACTTCAGCAAGAATCATGTCATACAAGTCATCAATATTTTTAGCTTTATTTTCTACAAGAAAACGACTAACCAAATTATAAACTAAGTCTTGTAGACCTTGATCTTTCTTAATCGTGTCAACAGAATTTTGTGTTTCATTTACAGTCATTATAACTTCCTTATTTTAGTTAAATCTTACGTCCAAATACTTTCATGTTAGTTGAAAGCAAAATTAATTGTACATGAAGCGTAAATGATACGCTAGTTAGTTATGCCAAATTTTTATAAAAATATTGTAAAGATTATAACAAGATGCTCAAATAAATTAAGTAGTTATCATTAAGGTCAGCAAATAATATAAATTATAGCAATAGCGTTAATTTATAAAATAGTGCTAGTATAAGTTTTTACAAATATTATCAAATTAATCTATGCGTAAAATATTTATATTCTCATTAATGTTCATATTGTGTTCATGTAAACAAAAAGGTCCTCAATATAATGGTTATATTGATGCTGATTTGACTTATATTTCTAGTAATTATTCTGGACGTTTAGCAAATTTATTTGTTCATCGTGGGCAAGAGGTTA
>Ga0247840_10006230_pt1 | contig 17362 bp, 15 predicted proteins | sample LaCruzMarch2015__FD_192404 | JGI IMG/M metagenome (GOLD analysis project Ga0247840, IMG submission 192404) | Freshwater microbial communities from meromictic Lake La Cruz, Castile-La Mancha, Spain - LaCruzMarch2015_17m | ecosystem: Environmental > Aquatic > Freshwater > Lake | place: Spain... | reverse complement strand
CGGGTATCATCCATAAACGGTTTCGAAGATTCGGGCTTGAGTTTACTCGAATCATATCGTCGATGGCTAGACGCGCTAGGTTCGGGTAGTAATTTCCCTTCTCTTTCCCAACGTCTAAGCGTCGTTATTGAAACCCCTAAAATTTTTGCGGCTTCGCCGATGGCTACTAATCTACTCATATTGTGTAGTATTACATAGATTTGAGTAGTTTTCAATTAGCTGTTAATTAACCCTTTAAATTTTGATTTTTTAAATCATAACACAACCAAAAAATCGCCTTTTAGTGCGTGCTAAAGGTGAATGTTGCGTAAAAAAATAATTCCTTTTACAATGCCGTCCAGCTTAGATTTTGCAAGCTAAATACTCAATTATAAAAACTTTCAGAGGTCATGATTATGAAATGGGAAACACCACGTTACACAGATTTACGTTTCGGTTTTGAAGTAACAATGTACATTTACAACCGTTAATTCGTACCAATTTTTGAGTGAAAAAAGGGGCAATTTGCCCCTTTTTTTTCGAGTTTAATTTTTTACAATGGATTTATAACATGAAAATTAGAGTATTAGGTTCATCAGCAGGTGGTGGTTTTCCGCAATGGAATTGTAATTGTCACAATTGCCACCGTATTCGACGTGGTGAAATGAATGGCACGGCACGAACGCAATCATCTATCGCCATTAGTACCGACGATAAAAACTGGCTATTATTTAACGCTTCGCCCGATATTCGCGCTCAACTCGAAGCCTTTCCTGCGATTCAGCCACAAAATGGCATTCGTGATACTGGCATCAAAGCAGTAATGTTGATTGATAGCCAAATCGACCACACGACAGGTTTGTTAATGTTGCGCGAAGGCAAGCCACTTGATATTTACTGCACTGAAATGGTGAAGCAAGATTTAACAACGGGATTTCCGTTATTCACGATGTTGAAAGATTACTGCACCGTGAATCATCATGCGATTCCCGTTGATGGCAGTAGCTTTGAAATTCCTGCGATTGCAGACTTGCGTTTTTATACGCAAGCCTTGAAAAGCAAAGCTCCGCCGTATTCGCCACACCGTCACAATCCACACGAAGGCGACAATATCGGCGTGATTATTGAGCAAATCTCAACAGGTAAAAAAGTCTTTTATTCGCCTGGTTTAGGCGAAATCGAACCACACGTTATGGACGCATTGCAAAGCGTCGATTGTTTGCTGGTTGATGGCACTTTTTGGACGGATGACGAAATGGTGACGCAAGGAATTAGTCACAAAAAAGCCCGCGAAATTGGGCATTTGCCGCAATCTGGCACGGGCGGCATGATTGAAGTTTTAAATGGCGTAAGCGATGCGCGAAAAATCTTAATTCACATCAACAACACAAATCCAATTTTAGATAACAACTCGCCAGAAAGAAAAACACTTAATGCAGCAGGCATTGAAGTCGCTTTTGATGGTTTAGAAATTGAGCTGTAATTTCAAAAATTAGTCTTCCAACATTTCAACTTGTTCCTGCAAATCCAACCAAGTCATTTCAGCGTCGTCCAATAATTTATCAATTTGCGTTTTGCGTTCTAAAACGGTTCGCAAACGCGCTTTTTCACTGTCGGCATAAATCTTTTCATCCGCTAATTGTGTTTCTAAATCACGTTGTTCAGCGTGATATTTTTCAACAGCAGCCTCGGCTTTTTTCAATGCGTCGAGCAACGGTTTTTGTTTTTGACGGCGTTCAGCATCTAGTTTTCGCTGATCTTTGCGCGACACATTTTCAATTTTTTCAGATTGATTTTGTGCTTCATTAGCGCGTTTTTGTTCGGTTAACCACGCGCGATAATCATCTAAATCACCATCGAACGGCACCACTTTTTCGTTCGCCACTAACAACAAGGTGTCTGTCACAGAGCGCAATAAATGTCTATCGTGCGAAACCACTACCATTGCACCTTGAAAATCCTGCAACGCCACGCTTAACGCATGACACATATCCAAATCTAAATGGTTTGTCGGCTCATCGAGCAACAATAAATTTGGATTTTTATACACAATTAACGCTAAAACCAGCCGCGCTTTTTCACCACCTGAAAACGGTTTCACAGCTTCCAAAACCTTATCACCACAAAAATCAAAACCACCTAAAAAATGTCGCAATTCTTTTTCGGTCGCTTGTTTGTCGATTTGCTGAAAATGCCAAAGTGGCGATTCATCTAAATGCAATTGTTCAAGTTGATGTTGTGCGAAATAGCCCATATTTAGCGCGTCGGCTTCTAAACGTTTTCCAGATAAAAGTGGCAACGTTCCTGCCAACGTTTTAAGCAAACTCGATTTTCCCGCACCATTTGAACCGAGCAGCCCAATTCTATCGCCCGCCGCTATCGTTAAACTAACGTTAGGCAAAATTATTTTTTGTTCATAACCGATTGCCACATCGTCTAGCGTTAACAAGGGATTCGGCATTTTTTTCGGCGCGGGAAAGGTGAAATTAAACGGCGAATCAACGTGCGCCATTGAAATCAATTCCATTCGTTCTAACGCTTTAATCCGACTTTGCGCTTGCCGTGCTTTTGTGGCTTGCGCTTTGAAACGGGTCACAAAACTTTGAATATGAGCAATTTCGCGTTGTTGTTTTTGATAAGACGATTGCTGTTGTGCTAATTTCTCCGCTCGCATTCGTTCAAACGCGCTGTAATTGCCCGTATAAATTTCTGCTTTGCCTTGTTCAATATGAACAATGTGGTCAGTAATCGTGTCGAGAAAATCACGGTCATGCGAAATTAAAAGCAATGTTCCCGCGTAATAACCGAGCCAATCTTGCAACCATAAAACCGCGTCCAAATCCAAATGATTTGTGGGTTCGTCGAGCAACAAAACATCCGAGCGACACATTAACGCTTGCGCCAAATTCAAGCGCATTCGCCAACCGCCAGAAAATGAAGCAACAGAATTTTGCATTTTGGGTGCAGTAAAACCTAAACCATCGAGTAAACGCGCGGCGCGAGAAGCCGCGCTATAACCGCCAATAACATCTAACGCGGCGTGTAATTCAGCTTGTTTTAAACCGTCTTGATTCGCTTCGGCAACACTTAACTGTTGTTCCAACTGACGCAATTCCGCATCACCATCCATCACATAATCAAGTGCCGAACATTCCACAGCAGGCATTTCTTGAGCAACGTGTGCGACGGCTAAATTTGGCGGCATAGTGAAATCACCTTCATCGGCGTGCAATTCGTTTTTGACCATCGCAAACAAACTGGATTTACCCGCGCCATTCGCGCCAGTGAAACCGACTTTTTGTCCGTTATGCAAAGTGAAAGAAGCGTTTGAAAATAAAACCCGTGTGCCACGGCGAAGCGTGATATTTCTGAAATTAAGCATGATTAGTTTTATGGATGAATAAGAAAAATACGCGCCATTTTAGTGGCGCGTAACACAGAAATTTACAGCGAATCACCAATGGTTTTTTTATAAAAAGGCCAATTCGTAACGTGCAGATATTTTCGAATGGGCGACTTAATTACCGACACACAAAGTGCAATTGAAAATAAACACCATACCGCCGCATATTCATTCGGGTCATCAGTTGTAATATCGGAAATCCAAGGTCCCATAAAATAATGAAACAACACGAATTTCCATGAACCGTAAAGCGTCGGCAAAACAAATGCCACCAAAATATAGGCTAAAACGTGCAAGCCCCAATTAAAATTAAATAACCATTCAATTGGATGTGACAGCAATCCATTTAACGGCATTTGCCATGCGATGTGCCACGCGCCTGAAACGGAACAAATATGCGGACCACAGAAACCTTCTATGCCAATTACGCATTCACCCGCCCACGCGAACGGATACATTTTAAACAAAATCAAAATTGAACCTGCCGCACTAATCGTATAAACCGCTGTTCTTATTTTGAGTTTGACGCTTTCTGGGATGAAGTACATTGCCACCATATTGACAAAAAATGGCTGAAACGCGACGTGTAAATATCCCAGCATCGTCAGTATTTGATTGTTGGGGTTGTCGCATAAATCGATATAAACATAAGTGAATGCCTGTAATAATTCCATTAGTGCAAAATACGTTAATGGAATCCAAAGTTCTTTTGATTCGCCTTTTTTCGCAATGTAATAAGCTGTCCCTAAACCCACTGCCGCCAGTACACCCGATGCCTCGCCACTCCAACACATTCTATTTTCCTCGTTAATTTTCTTGTTATTATAATTATCAGTTTTAAACGCAACCCAAAGCCGTTACATCATCTTAAAAGTATAGCACAGCCAAAAAATCACGCTTTTCAATGTGATATACTTCAAAAATCTTGTTAATTTGCCCATCGCGTATCAATGTCTAAACTTACCGTCACTAATCATAATCGTAATATTACTGGTTTAACATATATCTATCCCGTGATTTCACGCCGCGCAGGCGGTTTATCGATTGGCATCAATTTCAATCCCAATAATGCTTGCAATTGGCGGTGCATTTATTGTCAAGTGCCAAATCTAAAACTCGGCACAGCTCCTGAAATAGAGCTAGATTTGTTAGCGAAAGAACTACGATTATTTTTAGACGATGTTTTACATGGTGATTTTTATGAACGCATGGAAGTTCCAACCGAACAGCGCGTAATTAAAGATATTGCCATTGCAGGAAATGGTGAACCCACAAGTTTGGCTAATTTTGATGTGGCAGTTCAATTGCTTGGCGATATTGCAACGGAATCGGGCATATTTCCTAAAAGTCATTTCGTATTGATTACGAACGGCAGTTTAATTCATCGTGCTACTGTTCAAATGGGTTTGAAAATCCTGAATGGTTTTGGCGGCGAAGTGTGGTTCAAAATGGATAGCGGAACAACTGAGGGTAGGGCTTTAATCAATCATTCAGCACAAACAAATGACGCAGTTTTGAAAAATTTAACGCTTGCGTCGCAATGTTGCCTGACGAAAATTCAAATTTGTTTAGTTGATTACAAACAAGGCGGTTTTTCAAAAAATGAAGAAGAAGGTTTTCTGACCTTTTTAACTCAAATCCGCATTGCAACTAACATTCAAAATGTCACGATTTACACTTTGGCACGTCCATCACAACAACCAGAAGCGGTTGATTTACGACCGATGCCATTAGAAATAATGGAAAATTTCGCGCAAGAAATTCGATTTTTAGATTACGAAGTAACCGTAACACCTTAGTGAATGCGTAATGCGGCTAAAACAGTTAGAATAACGGCAACGTTAATTACTTCGTCCTGAGGACTTTATGAATACCGAAAAATTGATTACTGCTTACAGCGAATTCATGCACCATTTGCATGAAACAATGGAAGAAACACTAAATTCATTTACCGATGCGTTTGAAACATCGAAAGAAAAAATCGGCGGAAGCAATGAATTGACAACTGAAGAACTTGACCACGTTTCAAGTCAAGTTAAGCGGGATGTTGAACACGCCGCAAAAAATTTGCCCGCTCATGATGATAATTCATTGACCGAATGGTTAAAATTCGACATTGAGTTGATTGAGAATTTGACTTGGGATGCGTTTTTGAGTGTTGCGGATAAAACGCGCGTTGAACTCGCTGAAATTGAACAACACGCTATCATTCATAAATATAACAACGGCGATATTACTATTGCAGGAACATTCGAATGCGAAAGCTGCAAAAAACATATCGCGTTTAAAACGGCAAGTCGAATTCCAAAATGTCCAACTTGTCACAATCACACCTTTGTTCGCGTTTAAACTTAATTCGAGACGCAATCATGATGAACAGTGGATTATTAGAAATTTTACTTTTGGCGCAGCATAAAGCTGACGTTAAATTAGGTTGGCACAGCAAACGGGTTGCTTGTTATGCGCGTGAAATTGCAAGGGAATTGGGGCAATCGCTAGATTTTCAAAAACATATTTTTTTGGGCGGTTTGGTTCATGACATTGGTTTTTTAAAACTTGACGTGGATTTCAGCCAAATTTCCCGCGACATGACGTTACACACGGATGTTAATTTGATTCAAAAGCACGTCAAAGAAGGCGTGTATTTGTTATCTAAAATCATCACCGATCCAGATGTTTTGGATGTTGTAAAGCATCATCATGAAAAGTTTAATGGCGAAGGTTATCCCGACGGTTTGAAAGGCAATGAAATTTCGCTTGCCGCTCGGATTTTAGCGGTCGCTGATTTATACGATGCCATGATGGTTGGCGAAATGTTTGGCGAAGAGCGTTCGATTCCTAAAGATATTGTTCATCACATGACCGCCGAATTAAGTGGCGCAGAACTTGACCCCGAATTGGTAAAAGTATTTTTAGGTATTTTGCAACGTAATCCTGTGTTTTATTTGCCTGTTAAAAATAACGAATTGAATTTGTATAAACTCGTTTATTTAGTTCCAGGGAAATTGGAATCGGGCGATTTGTGTGACCAATACGGTACAATTTTGGTCAAGCAAGGCGCAGAATTATCGCAGCACAAACTCGACAACATTCGCTCAAATTATCCTGGGCAAAAAATCATTTACGTTCCAAAAGAATCTCAATCTTAAAAAATCTTAGGAGAAAAACTCATGTCAGAATTCAACAATGTGTCAGTTGTCAAAAAAGCCAATGTGTATTTCGATGGCAACGTTATTAGTCGAACAGTTAAATTTGCTGATGGCTCAACCAAAACGTTAGGTTTTATGCAAACGGGCGAATATGTTTTTAATGTTGGCGTGCCTGAAATCATGGAAATTCAAAGCGGCGAATTGGACGTTTTACTACCAAACGAAGACTGGAAACCTATTAAAGGTGGCGAAGCGTTCAATGTTCCTGAAAATTCACAATTCAAAATGCGCGTTCATCAGCCAACTGATTACATTTGTTCATTTGTTTAAAATACTTGAGATTTGTCGTGTGTTTTAAAAAGCCGCCTGAAAAAGTCGCTCTTTTTGTCGATGTGTTGCATTGTCATTATGCAACACAGCGGCAATATCAACGCGCCTTGGATTATCAGGCTTTTTGGGCATCTGCAACGAAAAATCGTGAAGTCGTTATTGCCATTGCTTATGACTTTGATTGTTACGATAACTTCGATGGTGATGCACAAAGACTGTTATTGAGTGAACTGGGATTCAACGTCAAGGTAAAATCCTGCGAACAACATCGACCGTATCATCAAAACGACTGGAGCATAGGTATTACGCTAGATATTATTGAGCAAGCGGCTCGTGCAGATGTCATTGTTCTGCTGACGGGCAATGATAATTTTGACGTGTTGCTGGATAAAATTCGTCTTACTTATGGCATGATTATGACGATTGAAGTCTATGCCATCGCCACAACCACCACGGCATTTAAACATTCTGCACATCGTTTTATTTCCATAGAAGAAGCGTTATTACTTTAATTATTTTTCAAATTTTATTTTTTACTTTTTAGGATTCCCACTTTGATTTCTACCGCAAATATCACCATGCAATTTGGCGCAAAGCCCTTGTTTGAAAACATTTCTGTTAAATTTGGCGACGGTAATCGCTACGGTTTAATTGGCGCGAATGGCTGTGGAAAATCCACATTTATGAAAATTCTCAGCGGCGATTTAGAACCGTCTGCGGGCAATGTTAGCCTTTCACCAAATGAACGTTTAGGAAATTTACGCCAAGATCAATTTGCGTTTGAAGATTACCGCGTCATCGATGTGGTTTTAATGGGTCACAAAGAAATGTGGGCAGCAATGTCTGAGCGTGATGCCATTTACGCGAATTTAGAAGCCTCCGAAGATGATTATATGCACGCGGCGGAATTAGAAACTGTGTTTGCTGAGTTCAATGGTTACACCGCCGAATCACGCGCGGGCGAATTATTACTGGGTTTAGATATTCCTGTTGAACAACATTTTGGTTTGATGAGTGCTGTGGCACCAGGTTGGAAATTGCGGGTGTTATTGGCGCAAGCGTTGTTTTCAAATCCCGATATTATGTTACTCGACGAACCAACCAACAACTTGGACATCAACACGATTCGTTGGTTAGAGGATATGTTGAATGATCGCGATTGCACGATGGTGATTATTTCGCATGATAGACATTTCTTAAACAGCGTTTGTACTCATATTGCCGATATGGATTATGGTGAATTGCGCGTTTATCCTGGTAATTACGACGATTACATGGTGGCTTCAACAGAGGTTCGAGAACGTTTACTTGCTGGAAACGCCAAAAAGAAAACCCAAATTGTGGAATTACAAGCCTTCGTAAGACGCTTTTCTGCTAATGCTTCAAAAGCAAAACAAGCAACTTCACGCGCCAAACAATTAGATAAAATTCAACTCGATGAAGTGAAATTATCGAGCCGTGTAAATCCGTTTATTCGTTTTGATCAAACAAAAAAACTGCACCGATTAGCCTTAGAAGTTGAAAATTTAAGCAAAGGTTATGGCGATGAACCGTTATTTAAAAATTTAAATTTGATGATTGCGGCGGGCGACAGAGTAGCGGTTATTGGCGCAAACGGAATTGGTAAATCCACGTTGCTCAAAACGTTAGTTGGTGAATTAGCGGCAGATACGGGCGAAGTGAAATGGTCGGAAAACTCTGAAATTGGTTATTTTGCCCAAGATCACGCCGACGATTTTGCTGAAGATGCGACGCTGATTAACTGGATGAATCAATGGCGTAAAGAAAGTGACGACGATCAAACGATTCGCGCCACATTAGGGCGATTATTATTTTCGCAAGATGACATTAACAAATCGGTTAAAGTCGTTTCGGGCGGTGAACAAGGGCGTTTATTGTTCGGAAAATTGATGCTGCAAAAATCTAACATCATGGTTTTAGATGAACCAACAAACCATTTAGACATGGAGTCGATTGAATCGTTAAATACCGCGTTGGAACAATATCCTGGCACATTGATTTTTGTCAGCCATGATCGCGAATTCGTGTCATCGTTAGCAACGCGGGTAATCGAAATCACTGCACATGGCATTATCGATTTCAGCGGCAATTATGAAGATTACTTAGAAAGTCAGGCGAAATAATTAGTCGTGAAGCATTTAGTTTTACTGCACGGTTGGGCAGGACATAGCGGAATGTGGGGCGATTTTGCAATCCAACTTTCACAAGATTATCGCGTCACGTTAATTGATTTACCGTGGCGCGACGATTTAAAGGCGGTGAGCGATGCAATTGTTGCAGAATTGGATGATGAACCGTTTTATTTATTAGGCTGGTCACTAGGCGGAACGGTTGCTTTAGACATTGCGGCGCGTTATACAAATCGTGTTCAAGGTTTGATTTTAATCGCTACAAATCCGCATTTTATTGCAACAAAAAATTGGTCAGGAATGACGTTGGAAACGTTTAACGCTTTTTCTGAACAATTACACACCAATCCAACGGCGACATTGCAACGTTTTTTAGCGTTGCAATTACACGGTTCGTCGGCATTTTTAAAAAACGTGAAAGCGCGTTTTGCTACAAAATCACCGCCTGAATTATCGGATTTAGAAGCAAGTTTAGCGTTGCTTAAAAATAGCGATTTACGTCCAGCCTTAGAAAAACTCGATTGCTCAGTTATGGCAATTTTGAGCGATAACGATGCAATTGTTCCCGTCGAAATGGGCGAACAAATGCAAAGGTTAAAACCTGATTTACACCGTACTATTTTGCAAAACGCAGGACATATTCCGTTCATTACGCAACCTGAAAATTGTTTAAACGCAATTCACATCTTCTTTAATTCGTCGTATTTAAAGGCAGAACAGGCGGGCTTTCTCGATAAAACTAAAATCAAACAATCTTTCAGTAATGCTTCAAAAACCTACGACAGCGTAGCCGAATTGCAGCGCAACGTTGGACGTGATTTATTACAAGCCTTTTTGCCAAAAAACTTAACGGGAAACATTGTTGATTTAGGTTGCGGGACGGGGTTTTTAACTCAGGAATTATTGCCACATTGTGAAAATTTGATTGCGTTAGATTTGGCATTGCCGATGTTGCAAACAACGCGCGAAAAATTAGGTAATTCAGTGAATTATATTTGCGCCGATGCCGAATCATTGCCGCTCTCAATGGCAAGTGTTGATACGATTTTTTCTAATTTAGCACTGCAATGGTGCTTGCCAATTGATAAGGCGTTAACCGAATTACATCAGGTTTTAAAAGCGGATGGTGAGTTGATTTTTAGCACATTCGGATCAGAAACGCTGTGTGAATTAAAAAATGCGTGGGCAAGTGTCGATGATTTTTCTCACGTTAATGTATTTTACACGGCATCACAATTGCGGTTAGCGTTAGAAAAAGCGGGTTTTGTAAATCTCGAAATAAAAAATCAGCCTTATATTTCACATTACGATTCGGTTTTGGATTTAATGCACGAGTTGAAACATATCGGCGCACATAATGTAAGTTCATTACGCAATCGAAATTTAACCAGTAAAAAATCACTGAAATCGATGATGGCACATTATCCGCTTGGTAAATTCGGGGATGTTTTTGCTACGTTCGAAGTGATTTATGTGAAAGCATACAAGCTCATTTAACACCATCAAACTAGCCTAGCAAGGTATCAATGGGTTAGAATTAACCTGATTATTTGTAATAATTATTCGGTAAAAGGAGCAAAGCAAAATATGCTGTATCGCTTTGAATTACCAATGGATATACGATAAAGTTTTTAAACTACTAGAGGAGTTTGCTCCGTGAAAAAAACAAAGCAACTGTTCGCTGGTGCGACGTTAGCTACCCTCGGGTTGCAAAGCGCACACGCGGATTACGCACTAAATTTAATGCAAGGGGTCACGAAAGTCAGTCATGACATTTTTGACTTGCACATGCTCATTTTATGGGTTTGTGTGTTTATTGGCATTGTGGTTTTCGGTACGATGTTTTACTCGATGTATCATCATCGTAAATCCAGAGGACACAAAGCTGCAAATTTCCATGAAAACACGACCGTCGAAATCATTTGGACAGTTATTCCCACAATCATCTTAGTTGCAATGGCGATTCCCGCCACGAAAACGATGATGGAATTGGACAACGTTCAAAGTTCCGATATTTCGATTAAAGTGACGGGTAAACAATGGTATTGGGATTATGAATATCTTGGTACTGGCGTTCATTTTGAAAGTCATTTAGATGCCGCAAGTGAAAAAGCGCATCGTGATGGTTCTGATCCACATAGCGTTCCACATTATTTGTTAAACGTGGATAGACCGTTGGTCGTTCCTGTTGGCAAAAAAATTCGTTTCGTTTTCACATCTGCTGACGTAATCCACTCTTGGTGGGTGCCTGATTTAGGTTGGAAAAAAGATGCAAACCCAGGTTTCATTAACGAAGCGTGGACTTCTGTGGATAAACCAGGCACTTATCGTGGTCAATGTACCGAATTATGCGGACGCGATCATGGCTTTATGCCTATCGTCGTCATCGCAATGGAACAAGGCGATTATGATAATTGGGTAAAAACTACTTTAGCGAAACAAGAAGAAAAACCTGATTTGAGCGATTTATCGCATGAGCAGTTAATGGCAAATGGTGCGGCAGTTTATTTGAAAAACTGTGTATCGTGTCATCAAATTGACGGCGCAGGCGCACCAGGCGATTATCCTGCCTTGCGTGGCAGTGCAAAAGTGAACGCGGGCATTGATCCATTGATTGGTTTCTTGCAAGCTGGCACAAGCAAAATGCCTTCATTTGCTAAGTTGAAAGACAACGAATTAGCGGCAGTCATTACTTACATTAGAAATGCGCCTGAACTCGGCAATAAAGTTGGCGACGAAATTCAACCTAAAGCTATCACGCCCGTTTATGACGACGAGTGATAAATAACGGTTTCTCGTCTTTACTCTTTTTTAACTTTTAATGAGGTAAAAATATGTCTGCTGTAACAGCTGAACATGGACACGATGATCATCACGATGATCACGCGCATGGCCCAGAAAAGGGCTGGTTGCGTTGGATAGTTACCACCAACCATAAAGATATTGGTACGTTGTATTTGTTGTTTGCGCTGGCGATGTTTTTTGTCGGTGGCACGATGGCAATGATTATTCGTGCTGAATTGTTTGAACCTGGAATGCAATTTGTAGATCCAAAATTCTTTAACTCGATGACCACCATGCACGCGCTGGTAATGGTTTTCGGGGCAGTTATGCCAGCGTTTGTGGGTTTGGCAAACTGGATGATTCCAATGATGATTGGTGCGCCTGATATGGCGTTACCACGCATGAACAACATGAGTTTTTGGTTGTTGGTGTCAGGCGTTTTGTTGTTGGCTTCTACGTTATTTATGGAAGGCGGCGCACCTGCTGGCGGCTGGACGTTGTATCCACCGTTAGTTTTACAAACAGGTAATGCGTTACCGTTTGCCATTTTCTCAGTGCATTTGTTAGGTATTTCTTCAATTTTGGGTGCGATTAACATTGTTGCAACCATTTTGAATATGCGTGCGCCTGCAATGCCGTTGATGAAAATGCCAATGTTCGTTTGGACTTGGTTGATTACAGGCTTTTTGTTAATCGCGATTATGCCTGTATTTGCTGGCGCGGTAACAATGTTATTGACCGACAAATTCTTCCACACCAGCTTCTTTGATGCAGCGGGTGGCGGCGATCCAGTTTTATATCAACACATTTTCTGGTTCTTCGGACACCCAGAAGTTTATGTCATGATTTTGCCAACATTTGGTGTGGCTTCAACAATTATTCCTGTGTTTGCGCGTAAACCTTTATTCGGTTACAGCTCAATGGTTTATGCAACAGCGTCAATCGCGTTTTTGTCATTCATTGTTTGGGCGCATCACATGTTCACCGTTGGCTTGCCAATTTCAGGTGAGTTGTATTTCATGTATGCAACCATGTTAATTGCGATTCCAACAGGCGTGAAAGTCTTTAACTGGACAGCAACGATGTGGAAAGGCGCAATGACATTTGAAACACCGATGTTGTTTTCAATTGCCTTCGTTGTATTGTTCACATTAGGTGGTTTCACTGGTTTGATGATGTCTGTTGCGCCAGTTGATTTCCAGTATCACGATACTTATTTCATTGTGGCGCATTTCCATTACACCTTAGTTCCAGCATCCGTTTTCATTTTGATGGCGGCGGGTTATTTTTGGTTGCCTAAATGGACGGGTCACATGTACAACGAAAAAATCGGACAATTGCATTTTTGGTTGTCTACGATTTCGGTGAACATTTTGTTTTTCCCACAACACTTTTTGGGATTAGCAGGTATGCCACGTCGTATTCCTGATTACGCGATTCAATTTGCGGATTGGAACATGATTTCAAGTATTGGTGGTTTCATTTTCGGCGCGAGCCAATTGTTGTTCCTTTGGATTGTGATTGACACAATTAAAGGCGGCACAGGCGAAAAAGTGACTGACGAAGTGTGGGAAGATGCTCATAAACACGGTTTAGAATGGACTTTGCCATCGCCCGTGCCTTATCACACCTTTTCTACGCCTCCCACTGTGATTCCTTGCGATCACAATTAAGGTTGAAATGTAGAGGCGTGATTTTCACGTCTCTATTTTGAATTGAGTCGATTATGACGATAAAACAAAAAAATATCTTAACGGCAGTGGTGTTACTCGCCATTGCCACGACGATTTACGTTATGGCAGTCATTCAAGCGATTTCACGATGAACGATGAAGTTTCTGTAAAAAATAAAAAGTTAGGGCAAAAATTAGCGATTGTTGCCATTGCCATGTTTGGTTTTGGTTATGCGCTCGTGCCATTGTATGACGTATTGTGCGAATGGAAATGGATTGAACGCGATCGTCCTGATGCAATTAAAGCTATTCCTGAAACGGCTTACACGGTCGATGTGAATCGTAATGTTAACGTGGAATTTATGACTTCGTTAAACGAAAACACACCGATGGTTTTTAGTTCGGAAATGCCACAATTGCAAGTTCATCCAGGCGAATATCACACAGTTAATTTTTATGCCGAAAATAAGACGAACAAAACGATGATTGCGCGAGCAATTCCGAGTTTTTCGCCCGCTTTGACTAGCACTTATTTCGAGAAGGTCGAATGTTTTTGTTTTTCGGAACAGACATTTGCCCCGCATGAAAAGAAAACTATGCCGATGCGTTTTGTGGTGAATCCTGCGTTACCGTCGGACTATAAAACGATTACGTTGTCCTACACTTTTTTTGATAACACTGAAACAGCCGTAAAAAAATAACAAGGGGAAGTTTATGTCTACAAGTAATACAACTTATTACATCCCACACAAAGCGACGTGGCCTGTGCTGGCGACAGCGGGTTTGCTCACGACGTTGGTGGGATTTGCAAATTATCTTAACGGCGCATCGATTGGCTCAACGCTGATGATTGCGGGGTTGGCAATTTTGGTGGTGATGTTGGCAGGTTGGTTTACACTGCAAGCCACTGAAAGCGAAACTGGAATGTACAATCACGGTGTCGGCGTGTCTTATCGCATGGGCATGATGTGGTTTATTTTTTCTGAAATCATGTTCTTCGCGGTGTTCTTTGGCACGTTGTGGTACACACGCAATTTATCAGTGCCTTGGTTAGGTGGCGCGGGTTCAAACGCCGCAACACATGAAATGTTATGGTCAGGTTTTACCGCCACATGGCCAACAAATGGCCCAGGTAATGTCGGTGGACATTTTGAACCGATGGGCGCGTTTGGTTTGCCTTTATTGAATACACTATTACTTTTAACCAGTGGCGTGACCTGTACTTGGGCGCATCACGGTTTGATTGCTAAAAATCGTAAACAATTGATTCAAGGTTTAGCGGCAACAGTTGGTTTAGGCTTTTTATTCGTGCTTTGCCAAGCGATTGAATACCATGAAGCGTACACCGAAATGGGCTTAACGTTAGGTTCAGGCATTTACGGTTCAACGTTTTTCATGTTGACGGGTTTTCACGGTTTCCACGTTTGCGTGGGTGCGATTATTTTGAGCGTAGTTTTATTCCGTAGCGCGAAAGGTCATTTCACACCTGAAAATCACTTTGCATTTGAAGCGGCTGCATGGTATTGGCATTTTGTTGACGTGGTTTGGTTAGGTTTGTTTATTTTCGTTTATTTAATGTAAATCGAAAATTCTTGACCACTAAAAAAGCCCGTTTCTTTTCAGAAACGGGCTTTTTGTTTGCCCGCAAAGTTTAGTTATTGCTTGGCGTAGATTGTGGCGCGTGAATTCGTGACCCTATTCCAGTCGGTTCAATCACTCCCGTCGCCGTCAAAATCACCACTAAGATAAACAATACCACCGACAAACCAATTCGGAATGTCAATGCCTTGAGCGTTTTTTGTGAATTGGCTTGATCTTTGTGTTTTACCAGATGAAATAACGCGGAACCTAAACTGGCGAGAATCGCTAAAAAAGCAATAATAACAAGCGTTTTAATAAACATAATTTTTCCTAAGGCGAAAATATCGCTGTTCTTCTTTCGAAAAACAGCGATTATCAATATGAAGGGATAGAACGATAACCATAAATGTTTTGTTCCAAGAATGTGTCTAATTTTTCGCCCATGCCCGTCAAACCTTTAAGTTCAACTTGGAAAAATACGCCTGTTTGACTTACGCCCTGCACGTCAGCACCGTTATCAAATACGTTTAAATTATTGAGATAACGTCGTCCCACAACACGGAATCGCCAGCAACAATTTTCTTTTTCAACACCGAAGAAACTTTCTTGCGTTGAATTATAAAGTAACGAGTATTGCCAACGTCCAATCGCTGACCAATTGTCATAAATCGGGTAATGAAACGACACGTCAGTTTGTGAAATACCTGTAGAAAAACTTTGGGCATTGAAATCAGGAATCACTTTTAATTCATCGGGAATAAGATTTTTACGATAACGGTAGCCCAAATTCAAAATTTCATTCGGTTGATTCGTTAAATGTAGAATAGCTTTACCACGGCTAATATCGGCAGTTTGTGGATTCCATTGCACACCCGAATCAATCGAAACGTGGTCGTTAATGTGACTACTTAACTCACCAATGATATTCGAAAAACGAGAGGTTTCAGCCGCATAATTCAAATTTTTTCCATTCATCACAACTGTTCTACCTGTCGCACGATCAATAACGGGTAGCGTGACTTCTCTATCTTGAAAATAAACGATATTTCCCAAACTAAATTTTGCCCGCTCTTTACCAGTTTGTTCATCAATCAAACGCGAAGTGACCGCCGCTGTAATTTGATTGGCATCCTGCATTCTATCAATGCCGCTAAAACGATTTTCACGGAACAAAGTGTTGAACCACATATCATAAACGGCAGTATCAAATGGCTGGTATATGGCAGTTTGATTCGTTCGCGGAATGTACAGATAAAACAATCGCGGCTCTAAGGTATTCAAAAAGCCTTTGCCGCCTAAATTTAAATTGCGTTCAAACGTCATTCCACTATCCGTTGAAAAAATGGGCAATGTTCGTGAAACTTGCGAAGAATAATCAGAATTAAGCGTTTGTGAAATGGGCGAAGACGGGTCGATTTTATCTGGTTGAGGTTCGTTCAAAAAATAATGCGTGTATTGCACCGCGATTTTTGGCGTGATGTAGGCACTCGCCGATTGCAACGGGATGCTAATTGATGGTTTCAAATTACTGCGCTGTCCATTTGGCAAACTGGTGTGTTGAAAATAAACAAATTCATTTTCCATTGCGACATTTACTGGTATCGGCAATTGGTCAAAGGCGTGTTTTAAATTTACATTAACTTGCGGCAATTTCCGATACGGCAATTTATCTCCCGTCAGATATTTATCAATCGATTGATAATTTTCAACACGCCCGACCGCACTAATTTCATCGCCGTAATAACCGACATCTGCCTGACTTTTTAAATAACTGAAATTTGGCATACTCAACGCGCTGCCTAATTCTGCGAAATAATTTTTATCTGAAACGAAATTCAAATCAACGTTTGCCTGAATTTTGTCAGTGAATTTTGTCGTATTTTTCATAGATGCAAAATAACGTGGTTGGTCGTTACGCAAATAATCGTTTGGTAAGACTTCGACACTGGTTTGACCTTGCGATGATTCAGTTAAATAACGCGCTTCACCTGCCAGTAAAATACCGCGTTTAGTTAAATAACGCGGTCTAAACGTGGCATCGTAATTTTCAGCGATGTTGAAATAATACGGCGTGCTGATGTTGAAGCCGCTACGTTGTGTGCTACCAAATGACGGTGCGAGAAACCCCGAAGTTCTGCGGCTGTCGGTTGGAAATGAAAGATACGGCGAATAAAAAACAGGCGTACCTTTAAATTCCAGCCACGCATTTTTTGCTGAACCGCGTCCGTCTTCTTTATCAATTTTTAATTCGCCAGCGTGAACGACCCAATCTTGATTTCCCGTTGGGCAACTGGTGTAAGCAACATCTTGATAA
>Ga0247840_10006221_pt1 | contig 17378 bp, 20 predicted proteins | sample LaCruzMarch2015__FD_192404 | JGI IMG/M metagenome (GOLD analysis project Ga0247840, IMG submission 192404) | Freshwater microbial communities from meromictic Lake La Cruz, Castile-La Mancha, Spain - LaCruzMarch2015_17m | ecosystem: Environmental > Aquatic > Freshwater > Lake | place: Spain... | reverse complement strand
TGATTAAATTGTCCGAATAAAAAAGAGGGGTAATTTCTTTGTCCGAATAATTTTGTTTCCCGAATAATTTTAATTAAAACTCTGAATAATCTCAAACAATATTATTTCTAGAATATTTATACTCAGGTGATATTAAGGGTTTCTGACAAATAGTATGTATAAGATAAGTGCTGCTACAAGATTTGCAATAAGATTCATAGCAATAGCCTGGTAATCTAAAAATAAGTCCATTTATTTATAACTTAGATAAAAATTTATAGGAGTTTCTTATCTTCCATTCCTGTTTTGGCGAATAAAATATCAGCAGCTGCAGACGCTAATAGAGCACGTCCACCAGCAACAGCTGAACCTTTAATAGATTCACCTTTACGTACACCATGATCTAGAGCACCGACAGCACCAGTATATAGATCATTGTTATTAATGTATTCGTTTGTTAAAACTGAATAACCAACCATTTCTTGTGCTTTACGACCAACAACACGGTAAGCAACTTGTTCACCCATCTTCATAGCTGAGAATTTTTGTCCTAGAACAACAACATTATAACCTTCGCATAGTAAACCAGATACAACATCGGATAGAGAAAGTAGAGTAGTCATATTATTTGTTTTATAATCTATCCGAAGAAAAAAATTTAGAATAAATAGCTAAATTATTTAAAGATTAATTTCTCTAAATATATTAGTAGTTGGTTTTATATTTCAACTACTGGAAATTTCCTGAGGTTTGCCATTCATTTCTATATTTTCAATGTGGTTGTAAAAGATCTTATACCTCAAGTTATTTTTCCAGTTTACATTTAAGGATGTAAAAATATAAAAATTATTAATTAATTTACTTGGTAACTGAAACTGAACCATCTTTACCGATCTTGAGGAATTTGCTGTATTTAACGAAAATATCAATATCAGTATCTTGTGCGGCAGTTAGACTAGCATTCACAACAATATTTCCTGATTTGGAAACAGTTGAAATACCTGATACACCATGAGGATCAGCAGCATAGTTTACACAGTAGTAACCTTTACCGTATGGTGAAATTACAGTAGAACTATCGAACCAAGCACCAAGATTATCAAGTCCCCAGTAGCGAGTTAAGTTAGTAATAAGTTCAACAGAGTTGGTTCCATCGATTTCTTTTTGAGGATATTGTTTACCATCAATAGTAGTACTGAATTTAGTGAGAGTATTGAGTACAAGTGATTTAGAATATTTATAATTTTCTTCAGCTTCACCAGTTCTCCAGTTAGGATCTGTAGCAGTAGCAGTAGCACGTTGTAACATAGCTAAACCTTTAAGATTTTGTACTGCTGATGGTACATTTACTGTTAGTTGTGATGCACCATTAGTTAGAAGAGAGTAATGATGATATTGAGTAGTAAATTCACGAACAATATCACGGTCAAATGCTTTACGAAGAGATGGAGAATCTACAATTGTTAGTTCTAGTTCCACATTTTGAAGATCCACAGCAGATACTGAGGTTGTTGCAGTAGTATATTCAGCAAGTGTGTTATTTAGAGTGTATGTAAGTTGAATTTGATCCATTTTGTATAGGGGAAGGGGTTTAGCAAAGAAAGATTCATTATCCCACCATTTAGATGCTAGGGGAAGAGAAAATTTAGTAAATGCACCTGAAGCAGAATGTTCAATAACGTTCATGTTATAAGCTTGAGCACATGCACGATCAGTTGAAGATGCTTTAGCATCAAATTCAAGGGTCTTCCACCAACCCCATTCTTGTTCATTTACAATTTCAGTGGATCCAACTTCAACACGTTGGTTATCAAACATGGATGCGCTGTTTGCCATGAATTGTGCTGTAGCATTACTATCAGATGATGTTGGCTTAGCTTGTAAGTAAAGATGTGATTGCATACCTACAAGTACACCATCACGTGGTAGTCTGAATGTTACATCACGAGTACCAGCAGCTGAAAAGGTTTGACTGGCAAATGGATTAATTTTAATAACTTGCACTTTCACATCAGTTAAATCTTTGAGATTTTCAAGTCCATCAATAATAAAGTTTGGAAGCGACATATTATTTGTTTTATAATCTATCCGAAGAAAAAAATTTTAGAATAATTGATTTATTTTAGCAATTACAAATAAAATTGTGACGCTGGGAATTAAATATGGCAATAACCAAAATAAATTACTCATACTTTCTAAAACGTCGATTATTATTTTAATCATTTCCACTAATACATCAAATACTTCTGTTAAAACTGAAATGAATGCTTCAGATGTATCACTTATTACACTAAGATCCTGTTTAAATATCTCAGCTCCTGTATCTAATTTTTGATGAAGTTGTTCTAAGAACGACATTGTTTTATAATTAATATGCAGATTTTTAATCATGACGGTTTTCTAATTTATGAATCAATGCTACAGTCATATACAATATTCCTATTGCTGGAGCTATAAATCCTAATATAAACAATGTATCTACTCCATAAGCTAATAATTTTAGTACAACTTCAATTAGATCTTTAATTTCTGGTATTAGTGCTATTAATTTTTCTAATAAATGTGTTATAAATTCTAATCCTCCTGTAAATAAAGCTGTTATTAATCCTATAGCAGTAACAGTTTTAGTTGTAGAAGGTAATTCAATATCAGGCATTATGAAATCCTTGAGTCTATCACGTATTTCTTCAGCTATACGTTTACGAAGTTTTTTCATTTCAGCCTTGATCTGTGATTTTAGTTTCTCCCTAGCTTTTCTCATGATATCATCGAGTTTCCTTTTTTCTTTATTAGCTTTATCCTTTAATTTGGCTTTTAATTCATTTAGTTTGTCTTTTTGTCTTGTACGTTTGAGTTTTAGTTTATTGAGTTTCTTTGTAAATACACCTTTAATATAACGTATATTAGATCTTACAATCAATTGTATTTTACTTAATATAGTCCTGCATATATTTTTTAATAACCTCAAACATGCAGGTCCTGCGAGTGTTGCACCTGCTGTCATACCAGTTACAATTCCATAAAACATTGGAGTTCTTAAAATACCAATATTAGCTCTTTCAACTTGATCTTTTTCTATTTTTCCTGCATTTGCATTAAAATCGTTATATAACAATGTAGCTTCATTGATTTGATCGTCAGTATCATCGACAACATTTTCAGCATATGCAACTAATTCTGCATGTTCTTCGAGAGTTAATTTAGATGTATCTTGATTTATAATAGGATCAGATGTTTCAACAGTTGTATCAAAGGTTCTTTCAATAATAGCTAATTCTTGTACTTCTGGTGCATACTCAGCAGTTACTTCATTAAACTGTTCCAATCCAAATACAGAAGGTGCTGCATTGCTAACTAATTTAAATAATTCATCATATGCATTGGTTAAATAAGCTATTTCACTTGCTAATGTAATAAGTTGTTTAATTAATGCTGCGACTCCTAATGTGAAAAATGCTGCAATTGTAAATCCTAATTCACCAACTATAGATAATGCTGTAATAATGTCAACTGCAATACCCATAGCCTGCATTAATTTAGAATCTTCCTCACTTAAAGGAGCCTCGACATTTAAACTAAAAATGCTATTACTAGGTAATTTAGAAATATCAAACCCATGATCCAAAGCCCATTGTACTTTAGCCTCAAACTTATCGAAATCAGTCTGTGTAAAAATATAATAATTTGGTGGTATACCTATCTTAGTATTACTACTTACTTTTGCCTTAAGAATAGGGAATGGGTTTGTAAGATACAAAGTTTTAGTGTCGACACCAACAGTATATCCTAACCAATGTTTTCTTTCATTTTCAATAGTATAATTACCCTCCATAAATGCGTATTGATTTCGAATATTAGTTGCAAGTGTATCTTGTAATAAGCAAAGTGGTTCTAAATATAATACTGCAAATTGTGATTTCTGATCTTCAGTCCATGTATCCACATAGGATCCATTTTGTAATATAAAATCCTTCCATGGTGTATCAACCTCAATCTTATCCACTAGTATGTTTTTAGCTTTTGCATTATACATTACACGTTTAATCCATAAATATTGTTCATTGGTTAATTTATCAATACCACCATCTGTTGAATAGCGGTAACCTTGTACTGGTAAGAATTCATTAATGTCAGGTGCATCAGGAATACTAGGTTTATTACCCATTGCTTTTACATTAATATGATAAAAAAATTAAAAATTAGATATAACCAATATACTTATACAATGCGAATACTAATATCAATCCAACGATTAAAAACTGGGTACTAGTAGTAATACCGTATTTTTTGAGTTGTTGTTCGAAGTCCATTTATTATTAGTTCACAAATTAATTTGAATTAAATGCGTATTTTCAGCAAAATAATAAAGAAATACGAATTGAACATATGAAACAATATAATGAGGCTAACAAGAGCAAAATCGTCGAGTATCGTAAACAATATTATCTTCAAAACAAACAAAAACTACTTGAGCAAAGGAAAATTTACAGGGAAGCCAAAAAAAATTATCTAAATACATTAAAAGATGCTTCACCTAATTCACAAACTAGAAACGAAGATATTGAAAGATGTTCATCAGGCTACTCAACAGATTCAACCGAAGATCCAACAGAGGATCTATAATCTCAAACGTGACTCCGAAGTCCACGATATTAAAAAAGTAAAATATTCACATGAGCACCATGCATATGTCGATAAGGATGGAAAAAAATATATGCTAGATTTAGATGATTATCAATAATTCTTTCTATTTATTTTTCTGCAATAATAGTATAAATAACTATGAGTTTAACTAATGCTTCACTTAATAACATCAGAAATAAACCCGATTTTGGTATAGATACATCAAATTTTCTGGTTACTAGTATTACAGCTAGTAATTATTTTATGACTGGTGGATTAACCTTACAAACAGCAGATATATTGTCAACCAAAAATATTCTTACTGGTATTACATATGATCAGGCTGCACAAGGTTGGGCTGTAAATTCAAATGCTGGTAGATTTGAAGGATACAAACTTCAAAGTTTTATTAATAATTCTAATGGCGAACTAACACGTCTTGGATTAGATCCAGAACAGGGAAAAATAAAGATTACGGTTGAAACATCTAACGAGGGTTATCTTATGTTAGAAACACGTCTAACAGTACCTAGAAATGTATCTTTAGATTTTAGATGTCCTGTACTAGCCGGTAATTATGGTCAAATATTACTCAACGGTTTAGATGCATATATTCCTGCAAATTCATTGGCTAAACCATTACTACTTTCCAATGCTGCTGTTGGTGAATCTAATTTCACTATTTGGAGAAATGGTACATCAGGATCTGAAATGGCTAACTGGACTGCAGGTTCATTAATTAGATCTCGTAATGAAGATGAGGAAAATGGAGAGGATATGACAATTGTTTATTGTAGTAATATTCCAGGTACTAGTAATTATAATTTAGTTGTAAATGAACCAACAACTTTTACATTAGATGCTGGTATAGATGGTTTCAGAAGATATTCAGCTTCAAAACCAACAGCAAATACAGTTGTAGGTCAAACTTATATGATTGTTACAGATACAGCACCGTTTACATTAGGAGATACTGTAGGTGTGTATGATACTCGAGTTGTCTCTGAAATATATGGTTCTAATACTTCACCTCATAAAACCACAGGAGCATATTTCTGGTGGTCTGCAAATAGAGCACATCATGAGATTAAAAGAATCACTGCAATTGATTCAAATAATTCTATCTTACATTTCGAAACCCCATTTTCATATACTTACAATAATTCTAACACAACGTACGTATCTTTAATGAAACCTATTGATAATGTTGAAATTAAAAATTTAACAATGATTCAATTCGAACCTCCAATCTATAATCCTCCAACAGTTGGTAGATTGAACAAACATAAACTCCACTTCCAAAAATGTGTAAATTGTGTAGCTGAAAATATATTTTTAACAGATTGTGCAACATTTCTACCAAGGGATATTCAGTATCCTTTTGTTGACGCTAGTATTCGTATGGATAAATGTTTTCATACTATTGTTCGTAATTCTAAATTACTACGAGTAAATAATACTTATACTAGTTCAAGTGTTGGTTATGGTCTATTATTATTCAATTCAAGTAAAATCGTTTGTGATAATATTAAATTAGATGGTTATCGTCATGGAATGATGTTGGCAGGTACTAATGCATCAATGTTTACTAATTTTGACATGCATGATACCAAGGGTTCAGCATTAGATCTTCATGGCACAGGTGAACATGATAATACATTCATGAATTTCAATATATTTGCTAGTCCTGCAACAGTTGCTCTAAATACAACAAATAGTAATAATGATGCAAATCTTATAGAATTGATTCAAATTGGTAATAGTACACATACTGGTGGAGGTTGTCGTAATAAATTCATGAATTTTAATTTATCATATGGTCGCCCTACATTACAACCAGGTACTAGTAATACATCAAATTTAGCTAATGTATATGGTATTCAATTGATTGGTAATTCTCGTCATAATGTATTCCAAAATTTTACAATGGATAATATTCATAAATGTATATACATTGGAGATAGTGTTCGTGGTAGATTAAATAGTAATCTTATGGTGCAAAATACAACTTTTAATAATTTCAATGTGAGAAACTGTGATAAATTATTGGAATTAGGAGGTGCTGAAAATAAATTAAATCAATATAGTTATCTTTCAAATGCAACAACAGCTTATACAAGTAATACATTTACATTTGACAGTAACACAACAACAAATTCTGCTGTAAACTATAATCATTATTACAGTAATTGGACTCTTCAATTAGATGGTGCAGGTTCAAATTATCGTGTATTGGATTATGATGCTACTACAGCAACTGTAACAATCGATGGTGCATTTAGCCCTGCTATTACAAGTAATATTCCATTTGTTATGCGAGATTCAAATGTAGATACAGTTTGGCAAATTGATGGTGTTAGACTTAATAATTGGAATTGTATTACTAATAACCAAAATAGTAATCTAATAAATGATACATTGAGAGCATCTACTATAAGAAATCTTGTAATTACTAATAGTGTATTTAATTCAAGCACAAATGCATTAAATAATTATTTAATATTTGGTTATTCGAATCAAGGTGTAACTATTATGGATAATATATCAAGTTCTAACTATGGATTTATGGAATTTTATAACAATTCTAATGTAATAGTTGCTAATAATTCATATACTAATCAAATTGATTCATATAGTAATATGATATATGATCTTGGTTCTAATATAAATGTAACAATTTACAATAATAATGGAATTAACTTTACAGATTGGTATTCAGCATCAGGTACAACTACATATAATAAACAATCTCGTAAATTAGGTTATTCAAATAACCCTGAAACCCCTGCTATTATTATTAACAATTCAAATGGATGTCTAGGTGTTGGTGGTCAACTTGTACCATATGCACCATTAGCATTTAAAGATTCAACTAATAGCAAGAAAATTTGTCTTTATGAAACTACCAGTAATAATCCTCATCAATTCTATGGTTTTGGTGTAGATAGTGGTTCTATATTACGTTATCAATCTGCTAGTAGTACAACAGGTGGACATGTGTTTTATTGTGCTAGTAGTAGTAATGCTTCAGTTGAAAGAATGAGAATTCACGCTAATGGACAAATTAAAATTGGTGGTAATACAGCGTCAAATGCATTAGTATGTCTAACAAACACTTCTAATCCTACACAACCATTCTTTAATTTTGCAGGATCAAATTATGCAAATATTTCAGATAGTAATACTTTAGGTCCCCAGTGGGGTAAGATTAAGGTATATATTGAAGGTGCAGGTGAAAAATGGATACCACTCTATGATTCTTAAAACAAATATATATAGATTCTGTTGGATTTAAAAGAATACATTTGTATAATGATTAAATTTATTCTAATTTTTTTTCTGATATATTAGTAAATATGTCTGAAGAAGTTATTCAAGAACCTATTGAAATTACAAAGAACTCATCAGAGAATGAACAGAATGAATTTAGAGGAAAATTAGAGAAAACTAAGAGACCATTATCTCAAAAACAATTAGATAACTTAGCTAAAATGAGAAAAAAAAAAGAGATACTTAAAGAAGTTAAAAAGTTAACACCTGAATTAGAAAAGAAACCATTAGCTCCAATAAACGAACAAGAATCTTCTGTAAGTATTCCTCAACTTCCTATTAGTATTCCTAGTATTTCAACAAGTACTTTATTAACTACAGGACTTTTTGCAAGTTTAATAGGACTTCTATGGTTTAAAAAAAAGACTCAGGTAATTGTGGAACCAGTTCCTATACATCGGACACAACATTACAACAACTTACAGGAAGTACCACGAACTTCAAATTTACAATTGTTTTAGATGCGGGAGTTGTAGCAATACATATAGAAGCTTCTAAATTTATTATGTTCAACTATTTATTAGTTTTAGCATGTTTTGTCAAATTTTTTTTCTTCTTGTAATATAAATGTCACGAAGTATTCAAACAGAATCAGTTGAACTACCAGACGTACCAACTCTCAAATCAAATAGTGATTATATTTGTGAACATTGTGGAAAGGTTTATAAAACTAAGAAGAACTATGAAAAACATTTACTAACTCATCCGGAAACTTTCGAAAACCTTTCAGAAGTTGGTGAAGGTGATTATGAAACTATTGAAGTTGATTCGGAAATTATGAAAATGCGAAATGAATTGATGAATATTATGGTTAACAATCCACAAGTTGATTTAAATTCTCCTGTTAGTACCCTAGGAATGGACAAGATTAATCAAATGTCTAAAACTGAGTTACAAGCAAGAATATTTGATGCTAAAAGGCAACTAAATACTAAGTTAGATGGATCAATTAGTAATGCAGGTCTATCAATTGTAAATCTCATCGTGGGTAACATGCTTAACTGTTTAGAGGAGCTCAATGCCGCAGTTGCAAAAGACAAGATATTACAAGACAGTGCTAAGGATCTACTTGCATTTAATATTCTTAACAAGGTTCCAGCTCCAATTAAGGTTACTGGTTTGTACGCCATGAATGTTGGTATAGCTTTAAAAGAAGCTAAAATGAAACAGGTGCAAGAATCAACTGATTAATCTTTAATTTTTATCTGATATTATAATAATAATATGTTTGAACCATCCAATGTTACGTATATTATAGGCAAGCGAAATTCTGGAAAATCCTATCTACTTATACAAATGTTGTTATCGAAAGATTGTTTTAAAGGTAAATTTGATGAAGTAATAATCATAAATCCTACGATTAACTATGACGAAAAATATAAAGTTATTAAATTCTCTAGAATTTTTACAGAGTTTTCTCTAGAACTTATAGAATCTCTAATAAATGAATTCGAAGAAAAAAGAAAACAGAATCCAAAATATAATGTATTGTTAATTTTAGATGATTGTATATCACAAGCTGATTTTAAAAATAATTTAGCAACTCATCCATTAAATACTATGGCTGTCAATGGACGTCATTGGGGATTATCTCTAGTAATATTATCGCAAAAATGGTCAGCTATCTCAAGTTATATTCGTGCTCAATTAGATTATATTATACTATTTGAATTTAAAAATCATTATGAATTAGAAGTGTTATATAAGGAGTATGGTACAGGTACTAAAGATGAATTTCGTCGATTTTTTGAAGAAATCTATACTGAGAGACATGACACATTATTAATAAATAATATTACTAATAAATATTATAAAAATTTCAATGATGAAGTTCAAATAAAAAAATCTGAGTAAATAGTATAAAACAATGCCGACCATTAAAAATTTTATAATCGATTCATCTCAACGTTTAAGTGGTGGACCTGAGGATTTTGTAATTGTATTTCCGCTTCCTATTACTAATCCAGAAACTATTAGTTTAGAATCTGTACAGATGTATAATACACAATATACAGTTAACAGTAATAATTACCAGATACCATTTAGAACTAATAACAGTTCTAATATAGTTGCATCTATTCCACATGGTAATTACAATTCTGATACACTCGCAGCTGCTATTACAACAACTATGACAAGCGCTGCAAGTAATGTAGGTGATTCTACAGCATATACATGTTATTTTGATACTACAACTGCTAAATATTCATTATCCAATGCTACAGGTAATTTTAATCTAAATTTCAATCTTGCTCTACCTACTATTGCACCTAATATTGGTTTTTATAATATATTATATAGTTCTAATGCTGCATATGTAGCATATAGTATTGGACATCTAAATTCAAAATATTTTGTGATTTATTCTGATCTAATGTATAATAATTCAGTTGATGGTAATGGTGCTAAATCATTAATTGCTTATGTTCCAAATAATGCAAATTTTGGAGATATTATCAGTTATAAACCAAATCTCGCAAAAACATTTGCATTAACTAAAAAAGATTTATCAAGAGTAAAAGTACAGGTTAAAGATGATGTTGGTCTTCCTGCTCAGTTGAATGGGGTGAACTGGTCAATGAATCTTGTGGTTTCAACGAAGGACTAACTGAATGGGTTTTGCCCCCTTCTACGACGAGTAACTTACTAGAACGGTGTTTTTCTAATTCTGCTAATTTTTCTTTAAATAGTACATTTAATTTTGAAATATACTGTTCAAATTGTGAAAGTTGTGCTATGATTTTCTTTTGATCCTCTGTAAGCATTTTAATAATAAATAAGAAATTAATTTGTCAATTATTTATAAATGAAACTAATATCAATTAAACCTAGTACTATCTCTACTAAAAAATATATGGCAACTTTTTCTGATGGTACACGAGTACATTTTGGTGCTAAAGGTTATTCAGATTTTACAATTCATAAAGATGAATCTAGAAAACAACGTTATATTATTAGACATTCGGCAAATGAATCATGGAATAATCCAAAGACTCCTGGAGCATTATCTAGATGGATTCTATGGAATAAACCAACCTTACAAGGAAGTATTCGTGATTTTAAAAAGAAATTTAATCTATAAAATTTTGTGAACTAATAATAAATGCCAAGTGCTTCAGAAATCTATGAAGAAGAAATCGGTGAACATAAACTCCCTTTCTATGTAAAAGTTGGATTATTAGCTGCTGCTGGATTTTTAGTTTATAAAATATATGCACCTACAGGTGGTAATTATATATCTATGGTTAAACTTATTAAACCAAAGGAAGCTGCACCAGTGTAACAAACCTACGGTTTTCTACAACTTTCCCTTTAAAGGAGCTGAGATAATATCTTATTAAATAGTAAATGGATACTGCAACAATAACAACTGAAATCATACTAATTGGAATTGCATTATATTTATTATTTTCTAAGAGACCAGAATATGTTGTGATTAAACCTCCATCTATACCAGATCCTATAATAATAACACCAATACAATCTATAATTGTAGATACAGAACGTAAAATATTCTGTAAATCATTTGTATCACAAGCTCAACCTTTTGATGATGATTTTATGTCATTCAATTAATTTCTCCATTATTATTAAAACATGAGCGCTTTTGGAATTAACTTTGATCAGATGTTTAATGACCTTGGTGGTTATATTGCTGGTGGATTTAGTACAGCTGCTAGTGAGTTGGCTACTGATGTAGGTAAACCAATAACAGAAGGTTTTAGTGTTTTTGGTTTGAAAATAGATAGTGCGTTTGGTAATATTACAGGTTCTATTGGAGCCGGTTTTGAATACGTAGAATCAGCTGCATCATTTGCAGCAAATGTAAGTGTAGATCTTATTGAATTTGCAATTCATATAATAAAACAATTGATCAAACTACTACCAGATATTCGGAATTTAATTAAGGTTGCTGTAAAAATATTAAAATATGGTGTAGAGACTACTAAAATAATGTTATTAATAGCACCATTAATATTAATTTTCTATTTCTCAGTGTATCTAATTCAAGTATTTCAAAACAAATATTAGGGTTTAATTTTTATCTTCTGTTAAAGTATAAATAACGATGTCACGACTAGAATTCAAATGGGATATTAATTATGAAATACCAGTATACGATCGCACTCCTCATAAAAAACTTGATGCTGTTGGAGTAGATGATAATAAGAAAACGTATAGTAATGTAGTACCTAAAGCTGAAAAAAATTTGAAAGAACAAAAATCTAAACCTATAATAAATAAGAACTATGAACGTAATCCACTCTGGAAAAATTTCGAAACCTCTCAATTACAATTCTGAAAATTATATTAGTTTAGAAAGGATATTTATTGAAACTGAATTACTACGATTAGGATGTAAATACTTTGAAAATGGTGTTATTAAACCTACAAATGAAGTGCTAGAAAAAGACAAGACATATGTAAATTTATTATTACAAAAACTCAAATAAAAATGTGAGTAAATAGTATAAAAACATGATCAAACACGATTCAACTCCCGATGAAGTTCTAAAACATATGCCAAAAGAATTAATTAAGCGTTATGTAGATGAGTTCAGACAATCTATTAACATGGATAAACCATATAGACCTAGTATGTCAAAAAAACTCCTAATTCAATATTGGGGTGAACATATCCCAACTACTAGTATTATGCAATATAAAAGGGAATTTTTAGAAGCAAAAGCTGCTAAGAAAGCTGCCAAACCTAAAGTAGTTCGTGAAAAAAAACCAAAAGCCGAAAAAGTTAAAGCTACACCAGCTAAAAAGAAAGTAATAATGAAACAGGCTGCAGAATCTTTAGAAGCTAGAAAAGCTAAAGCTGCAACTAAAATACAATCTGCTTTTAGAGCTATGAAATCTAAGAAAGAATTAGCTGAAAAGAAAGAAGCTGCTATAAAATTACAATCTGCTTTTAGAGCTATGAAAGCACGAAAAGAATACGCTAAAAAAGTTGAAAATAAATTAAATAATTTTTTACCAACTTCTAAATTTGAAAAGAATTATAAAACAGAGGCTGCAATTAAAATGCAATCAGCTTTCAGAGCTATGAAAGCACGAAAAGAATACGCTAAAAAAGTTGAAAATAAATTAAATAATCTTTTACCAACTTCTAAATTTGAAAAGAATTATAAAACAGAGGCTGCAATTAAAATGCAATCAGCTTTCAGAGCTATGAAAGCAAGAAAACAACTTAATGATTTGAAAAAACAAATTGTTCCAGTTAAAACTAATAAGAAAAAACCAGAAGCTAATGATAAAATTAAATTAAATTTAGCAAGTAAGAACCCTTATGAATTTCTTGGTTTTAAAAGTAAAGTAAGTGATGAAGAAGTAAAGAAACGTTATAAAAAATTAGCAATCTTATATCATCCAGATAAAAGTCCTGATGCTGATCCTGAAATATTCATAAAAATTCAATCTGCATACGAAAATATTATTAGCAAAGAAGCTGATGAGAAGAAAGAATATGATATATCTGAAGCTAAAAATGTAAATGATATTATAGATGTTGTGAATAAGATTTATGAAAAGGTCGATGCAATTTATAAAAAAATAGTAATTCGTGCTAAAATACTAATTAAAAATAAAATAGAATTTACAAATGACGAAGATATGATTGTCATGATAAATGTATTAAATGATTATTATAATATTCTTGAAGCTCTTAAAATAGAACCTAATTTCAAAAAGTTTGTAGATGATGAAGTTAATAAATATAAAAATGTGCAAAAAACTTCAAAAGAAAAAACAAGAGCTACTAAAATTGATAATTATTTATCACCTATATCATCTGCATTGGGACGGTTAGGACGTCAAGTATCTGATGGTAAAATGCCTGGTAAATTTGATTTTAAACCAATACCCAAAATTAAATAATTATGTAAACTACTTAAGAATAATTTCTCATATTATAGTATAATAGAATGGAATCTCAAATTAATATCGAGGATATTAAAAAACAACTTTCAAAACTCATGTGGCAATATCAAAAACATAAATACGAAACTAACCCAGAATTTAAAGAAAAAGCATTGAATCGAATGAAGAAATCTGTTAAACAACGTTATCATAATGATCCTGAATATAAAAAAAAACAATTGGAAGCTACAAAAGCTCGTTATGAAAAAAATAAAAAACTTGTAAGAGATATGACACCTGAGGAGAAAGCTGAACATAAAGCTCAACTCAAATTAAAAAATAAATTGTCTGATTAATTTTTCTAAAATGAATTAATTAATTTAATTCATTCAATTATTTAAAAATAATATCTCACATTATAATATAAAACAAATGGATAAATCAAAATCCCAAAATAATTCCTCTATTAATATTAATCAAATGAAGCTCTCAACTGGAATCAAGCGTCGTATTCGTCAAACACTTGATGTAACACCTGCAGATATACGTGCACAAGCCAAGGAACTTGGTGTAAAATTAGATGAAGTGTATGAGATCCAATATTATAGTTACAAAGAGGTTAAAGCACTTCAGAAGGCTGCTGTATTCAAAGCTAAACGTGAAGCTAAACTAGCTAAGATTCGTGAAATTGGTACTATCACTATTGACGAATTTATTCAAATTGTAAATAACAAGTTTAACGGTCGTGATAATGTTGCTTTTGAAATTGAACTACACTCATACATGAATAAGGATATTATTATTGAAAAGAAATTTAAGTCATTACCCCATTTTAATGCTTGGGCTAAACAATATACAAGTGCTGAAAACGATTATACAGATAGTGCTAACACAGATAAAACAGTTAACAAAAACGTGTTTGCAAGATTTACATACAAGATCAATGAAATTGCAGGAGGTGCAAATGAGTCAAATGAACGTGCTGAATCTAAAACTATTAAGGGTGTACATTACAATATTACAATTAAACAGAAACGTATTCGTGATAACAATTGTGGTCCTGAATGTCTTATTGATGTATTAGGTCTTGGTATTAGTGTTAAAAAAGTACGTGAAATCGCTGGTGTACCTGCTTGTGAGATGTTCACTTCTACAGATATGTATAACATTGCAAGACATTTTGGTAAAAAAATTACAATTCATACAACAGCAACTGATTATATTAAAGATGGTAATAATATTTTAATCAACAATAAGCATTATTCAGTTATTGAATCTTATGAACTACGTGAAAAAGACCCCGAAGGTAAAACACAACGTGGTATTCTTTTCTGGGATATTGAAACTCGTAAAACTGAAGATTATTGTATGGTTGGAACTACTAAATCATACTATATTAAAGATACTATTCTATGTGTATATTATAAAAGAATTAGATCAAATGTATTTGAAAAACTTACATTTATAACTAGTGATATTAAATCTGCGTGCAGACAATTCCTAGATTGGTTAATTATTGAATCACGTGCTGACCGTCATTATTTCTGTTATGCACACAATGGAGGTAATTTTGATGTATATTTTCTCATGATGAATTTTGATAAAGAGGAAGCTGGACAATATGAACCATCATTACGTGGATCAACTATTATTAATTTAGATTTTGCTGGACATTGTTTTAAAGATACTTGTTGTTTCCTTACAAACAGCCTTAAAAATCTTTCAAATAATTTTAAAATAGATGTCCCAAAACTCACATCATTCAATGTAAATGGAAAAGAACTTACAAATGAACAAATGTGCTTCTATAAACCAGAACTTACATTTCAACAATTTATGAATCTTGAAAATATAGAACCGGAATTTTGGAAATTATATAATGATTATTGTATGGTAGATTGTATCGCTCTATCTCAAATTTGGGAGAAGTTTGAAATTAGTTATAATACAGTCATTGAAAAATATTGTGAAGCTGCACCATATGCTAAAAATAATTTATTAAAAAATTGTAAACTTCGACAATCATGCACTATTGGAGGAATTTCCCTAAAAATTCTTGAGGCATTAAATAAAGATCAATACGCATATAAATTTTATCTTAAATTTTTACAAGGTGATGATAAGAAAGTTGATGTTGAGAAACATGATTTCGTAATGAAAAACTTTAAACGTGGAGGTATTTCTCATTGTAATAAGAAGGGTAAACATACAAATGGTGTTAAGAGTGTAGATATTTGTTCGCAATATCCTGCTAGTATGATGCATATGAGTATTCCTGCAGGTGTTAGTGCATGGACTAAATCTTATGATTCTAATAAACATGGTTTTTACATTCTAAAAAATATTGAATTTGAATCTGAATTATCATTCAAACCAGTATGCGAAGTATTTGAATCTGGAGTATTAAACTGGACTACTAAGAAAACTATTGATAGATTATGTGTTGATAGTTATATGATTAAATACCTTCAACAAAATTTTGGACTAGTGTCATTTGACGTTGAGAAAGGTCTTGTTAGTGACCACCAAGTTGATGGATCTAAAATTTTCGGTAAATATGTCAGCGTATTATTCGAACAAAAAGCTCAACAAGATAAATATAAGGAAAATAAATCACCAGAATATAATCCATCATACCGTGATACTATTAAATTATTCTTAAACTCAGTAACTGGTAAGCTTGTAATGGATAAAGCTAAATATAATTCACTAAAATTCACGGATGATAATGACGGTACTATTAAAGTTATTAATGGAGTTAACTATTCTGTAGAAGTTAATAAAAATCCATTCAATACTTGGGTTGTTGCTGGTGTTATGATTTACAGTTATTCTAAACGTTTATTATTTGAATATATTAATATGCTTCCAAATAAGTCAGACGATGTTATTCACGTTGAGACTGACTCAATCTATTTCCCAAAGAATTGTGACGCTTCTTTAAATAAAGGTCTTGAGAACTATTCAGGAGAATATCCATGTGCATTCGGTAACGCTCTAGGTAATATTAAGATCGAAAAAGATACTAATGATGTTTGTTACTTTTTAGGTAAGAAGACTTATTACATTGCCGGTAATTGTATTTATAAAGGTATTCCATCTAAAACTATTTCCGAAGATGGAACTGTTATTAAAAATCTAAATATCGGAATGTATGAATGCGTCTATAATCATAAACTAGGAGACGAACCAATTACTATTAAATATTCGACATTAGTACGAACTTTATTTGGTAAAACTAAAGTGTCACAACATTGGCAAACTCGCACTCTAAATTCAAGTTATGATTATTCAGAGTTTTAATTAAAATTATTCGGGAAACAAAATTATTCGGACAAAGAAATTACCCCTCTTTTTTATTCGGACAATTTAATCAAATTATTCAGAAAAAGATTTATTCGGACAAAGAAATTACCCCTCTTTTTTATTCGGACAATTTAATCAAATTATTCAGAAAAAGATTTATTCGGAAAAATATTAATCAGAGAAATTATTCGGAGATTTTTAAAGTTTTACTCGGAACAGTTTATTATTTTTAGGGTTTTGAGGGATTTTGGATTTTGGGACGAAAATCGGCGAAA
>Ga0247840_10006218_pt1 | contig 17388 bp, 16 predicted proteins | sample LaCruzMarch2015__FD_192404 | JGI IMG/M metagenome (GOLD analysis project Ga0247840, IMG submission 192404) | Freshwater microbial communities from meromictic Lake La Cruz, Castile-La Mancha, Spain - LaCruzMarch2015_17m | ecosystem: Environmental > Aquatic > Freshwater > Lake | place: Spain... | reverse complement strand
GTAGGTCCAGCTTCAACATCAGGACAAGGCACATCAGGTGCCATCGTTACCACAGTACAAGACACTTCCTTGGTAGACCATGTGATAGTGCAGCTTTATGTGAACAACGTGATCGTGGCCATCGTCAGCAAAGACGCGACATTTACTCCAGGTGGTGCTGGTGTCACAGGCTTTGCCACCATCGGTCCTGGCATACAACTCAGTAGTTCAGTGTCAGGTGCGGTATTTGGTGGCACAGCCACTGATGCTGACGCACTTGACGGTTTGGCCAGCACACAGTTCCTACGCAGCGACGCCAATGATACCACGTCAGGTACTCTAGGCGTGCTTAACGACACCGGACTCACAGTGGGTGCGGATCAAGACGCCAAGATTTCAGTGACCACAGCCACATCAGCGGTTACCATAGCCAATCAAACCTCAAACGCTAATTTAGTCTTCCAGGTCAATGTGGCAGGCACCCCCACCACGGCCATGACCATATTTGGTGCCAACGGTGTGATCAGCGGCACCCAGATCAATGCCAACTATGCTGACGTGGCAGAACGTTTCGCCGCAGATCAAATATATGTTCCTGGCACAGTGGTAGAACTAGGTGGTGTGGCAGAAATCACCAGATCCGTAGAAGAATTAAGTGAAAACGTGTTTGGGGTGATAAGTACTCGTGCAGCATACTTGATGAATTCCGGAGCTGGCACAGACGAAACACATCCTCCCATCGCAATGACGGGACGTGTTCCGGTCCGAGTCACAGGTATGATACGCAAAGGAGATCGCTTGGTTTCCGCGGGCAATGGCCTGGCACGTGCAGCACAGACAGGTGAAGCCACAGCATTCAATGTGATCGGTCGTGCTCTCGAAAGTCGCACAGACACAGGCGAAGGCACAGTGGAAGCCATAGTCACAATCAACTAGGACATCGAACATGACGTACACAGCGGGCGGATTAATACAAGCAGCAGACTACAATGGGTTTGCCAACGACTCAGCCAACAACGTTGGCAATATTTGGTCAACAGGCAGCACAGACAAAGGCTACGGCCAGACTGCCATCTCAAACGTGTCTGTGGCAGGCACTGTGACAGCCACGCAATGGGCTACCTTGGTAAACAATCTAGCCAATCTCGGCAGCCATCAAGGCACTGCTATCACTGCACGCACAGCACCTGTGGCCGGCAACACCATCACCATCCTCAATGCCGTGGCCACAGATATCAACACGCTCACCGGCTCTCGAGGCAATGCCGCGGCATCGGGCACTGAATATGGCATTTTTACTGGAACCACTTCCAAGACCACGGTCACTGGATCTGGTCAGGCAGCCTGGACCATTACATTCACCCACACCGTGACCTTTGCATCAGCGGATGCCTTGAGATATTTTTTCAACGCCGGAGGCATAGTACGAATCAAATATGGCAAGAGTTCTACAGGTACTGATCATGATCCAGACTGGAATACCTTGGCCGGACAAGTAGGCACCATCAATCTCACAGGTCGCGTGAATGCCACCACCAATACCATCGCAGGCCAGGCCTACACAGGCACTACACGACTCAGCGGCAGTGGCGGCACACAGACCACATTGGCCACTACCACGGGATGGTACAATCTCACTGGCTCACCCACTACCATATTCCAACTCAATAACGCCTCATCGCCATACACACCGGAATTTATACGTACAACCGCCACAGCCACGTCAAGCACAGTGTTGACTTTGATCACCACTTGGGTAGACGACGGCACGTCTGGTGCAGGTACCACGGCCGACATCTCGGGTGGTACAGCAACTACCAGCCCTTCGACCACGATCACAGGCACAGCACCCACCACTTTGGTCACCTATCTTCCGCCCAGCACCACATATCTTTCGGCTGCTTGGGGCACACCAACCATCGCAGCTTCGGTGGCATAAATTCCGTCACTGACTAGTATCACCAAAAGGGCCCTGGGGCCCTTTACCTTATCCGCATCATCCTATATAATATCGCTATGGATACTGAACAATTGATCACCCACGGGCGTGCCCGTTTTGAACATTCCGCAGCTCGACGACTGCTCCGAGAAAAATATCAAGCCAAATTGACATTTGCCCATGCCGGAGGTATGTGGAGAGCCGGACCAGAACTGATCACTGTACTGCAGGCCTGCCCTGAAGAATCAGCAGTAATTGCCGATCTCTACGATATTCCTATCAAGATACAAGTATCTGATCTATTGATGTTGGTTCAACAACGCTGGCAAGAACAAATGACAGCCTGGCTGATAGAACACGATCAACTGTCTAAAAATAGATGACCCGGGGTGCGTTGATATTCGCCTTTGACAATGATCACATAGATTATGTGGCCATGGCAGCATGGTCTGCTGCTAACATACGGCGGCATCTTGACATACCAGTGGCAGTGATCACTGACCGTGAAGACGTCAATGGATTTGATCACATAATACACTGCGATCGAGGCGGTGAGAATCATCGCTGGTTCGGTGACTTTGGAACACAGATGCCATGGCATAACCGCACTAGGACAGATGCCTATGCATTAAGTCCATGGGATCAAACATTGTTGTTAGATGCAGATTACGTGGTGGCATCTGATCAGTTACGTTGTGTGCTAGATTCTCCACAGGATTTCCTTGCACATAGATGGGCCAGTGACGCTACTGGCAAAAATGATTTTTCCGGATTAAACTATTTTGGTGACAACCGCATGCCCATGTGGTGGGCCACAGTGATCATGTTTCGTAAATGCCAGCACGCAGAATTGATTTTTGATACCATGGTCATGGTGCGTGATCATTGGACACACTATAGGAATCTTTACAAAAACAACAGTGCGAGTTATCGTAACGATCACGCCCTTAGCATCGCATTGGGAGTGGTCAACGGACACACTTTGGATCATGCCGGCATTCCGTGGTCACTGGCCAGCGTAGTTCCTGATCATCAATTAATTTGCATGGGCGTGGATAGGTACCGCGTGGATTTCATCAATCAAGAAAATCAATCTCGCTGGATCGAACTACACGAACAAGATTTCCATGCCATGGGCAAGCAACATCTAGGAGACATTGTTGCCAGTCACGCATGAACGTGGATATCTTATCCCGGCTATAGATTCGGATAGTGTGGATTATCTAAGATGTGCTGTACAATTGGCTAGATCCATACGACACTGGCATCCCGACGCCAACATCACAGCACTCACGGCAAAACATTGCAGTGATCCGATATTTGATCATGTGATACCTTTGCCTTTTGGTGACCTGGGCGGATACAACAACGATTGGCAGGTGTTCCATGCCAGTCCTTATAGACAGACTATAAAACTAGAAGCTGATATGATCGCCGCTGCTCCTATAGATCATTGGTGGACATTGTTTGAACGTCGAGATGTGGTGATTAGCCTGGGTGCGAGAAATTTCTATGATCAACCTGCTCAATCTCGATACTACAGAAAGATTTTTGATCAGAATGATCTACCTGATGTTTACAATGCCATAACTTATTGGCGATTAAGCACCGCAGCCAAAGAATTCTTTGGCTTGGTGAGATTGATTTTCCAACATTGGACGGAGTATAAAACTCTGTTGAAATTTCCGGAAGAATCACCGTCCACTGATGTGGTCTATGCCATGGCAGCTAAGATAATGGGACCCGAATCGGTGACCCTGCCACAGGGATTAGGACCCAACATTGTGCATATGAAAAAGCATATTATTCCCACACAAAGCCATGACTGGACCCAAGAGTTGGTCTGGGAAATGGATCCTTTCCGTATCAATACAGTAGCACAGTGGGGCCTGGTACACTATCATATCAAGAATTGGCTCCACGATGAGTGATCAAGAAAACACAGAAAATTTTCTAGAGTTTTGGCGATCATTCCAATGGCCTGAAATCCAACCAGTGACTTATCGACTGTATCATGATAATGAGGGGCGACCCATAATATACACCATGGAAGATCTGCCCGGTACATATATAGAAGTTGACCAAGCCACTTACATATACGGATCATTTGGTGTGAGGGTTGTTAACGGTAAGCTAATAATTCTGGAACCTGCGATCACAGCAAAAAAATTACAGCCATCACAGGATCAAGGCACACCCTGCGATCCTCGAGATGTATGTGTAGTAGTCGATAACAGTGCGAAACACCAAAAATGGAATATCACCACAAATGAAATCCGTTGACATAGCAGACCTAGATTGCATATATCTTTCCTATGATGAACCTCACAAGGAAGAATTTTGGGTACGCATCCGTAACATGGTGCCCTGGGCCAAGAGAGTAGATAGCGTCAAAGGGTCAGATGCCGCACACAAGGCCGCTGCCGAAGCCAGCGATACTGAGCGTTTCGTCTTGATCGACGGTGACAATATCCCCGACGAAAGTTTTTTTAATCTCACTCTGAGATTCGCAGATGACACATGGGAGCAGGCTGTGTTTCGTTGGCGTGCCCGCAATCATGTCAATGGTCTTATGTATGGCAACGGTGGATTGAGTTCATGGACGAGAACTTTTGTCGACAAGATGAAGACACATGAGAATACCGATGGTAGGGATGAAACCCAGGTAGAGTTTTGTTTCAATCCGCTATATTGGCCCATGTATGACTGTTATTCAACTACCTATCCCAATGGTTCGCCTAAACACGCTTGGCGTGCAGGATTCCGGGAAGGTGTTAAGATGTGCCTGGATCGCGGGCGTCGACCCACAGTCAGTGAATTCAAAGATCGTGTGCATAAACGCAATCTCGATCATCTAACCATATGGCACAATGTAGGAAATGATGTAGAATACGGTATCTGGTCCATTATGGGATCTCGGATGGGTACTCACATGACTATGCTAGGAGATTGGGATTATAAACAAGTGCAATGGTTTGATGCCTTGGAACAGTTATGGTCGGTGGAACAATATGTGGATCCATACGAAGCCGTGGACACCTATGCAAAATCACTGCACACACAGTTGGATCTTCCGATGGATGTATTGTCGTCAGACCAGAGCAAATTTTTTAAGCATCATTATAGATCGAACTGGCACAACCTCGGTGTGATGACCAGAGAGATTGATGTAATACGCAAACAAGAAGGATGGTGATATGAGTTCAGTAAACAGCTGGTGTGGATTTTATGGAAATCTCGAGGAAGTATGGTTAGGAGATTGTTATCCATCCGAATTTTACGATCATTTGCCCAGTGCGGTGCGTGATGCCTTTTATACCATCACAGAATGGACCAAACAAGATTTAACCAAGATTGAATGCAAACTTACAGAATTAGGGGTACAGGTACGCAGACCGCAGTATATCAGCATTGATCATTGTCTTGATGCCAACGACAATCTCTATAAACCAGTGGTAGCGGCTAGAGATGATACCCTTGTGTTGGGAAATAGCCTATATAATTTAAGGAATCATTTTTCAGTGAATCCATGGAAACATTGTCTTGATGAATATAGGCAGTCTGGTGCCATGGTTCATGAGATATCAGATGGGCCCTGGGCCTGCGTGAGCCCGCCGTGCCTGGTACGCATGGGCAGAGATATTTACTTAGATTGGATTTATCACGAACACGTTTGGGGTATGATTTGCGAGCCAGCAGTGGAACTGGCAAAAAATTATCGTGTACATGTCAGCATGATCGATGGTCATAGCGATTGTGTATTTTGTCCCGTGCATGAAAGATTGATACTGACTACTTCATACAAGAACTCCTACGAAACAACATTTCCAGGTTGGGAAATTTTCAATATCAATCATGCGTCTCGGCAGACACCAGTTAATATGGGAGGCGGTTTTCATCAATGGCACATACCTGATACCAAAATAAATGCAAACAAAGAATTTGCACAGCATATACAAAGTAAAGCCATAGATTGGGTGGGACAGTATATCGAGACTGTGTTTGATGTGAATTTGTTGATCGTGGATGATAAAAACATCCTCAGCGTAGGCGACGATGAAGAAACTTTTGAATTCTTGGCCAAGAAAGGATACAATATTCATGCATTTGATTTTCGCTGTCGCAATTTTTGGGACGGTGGCATGCATTGTCTTACCAACGACATTAGACGGCAGGGTGACTGTCCGGATTTTTTCCAAGACCGTGGCAACCCAGGTTTAGATTGGTTGATAGATGCCCAAGGTTAAAGTCGTTACCAGCGATAACAAAATATGGAACCCATCGCAGGTTCAACGTGATATCATACAGGCAGGCACATCTGGATCTATTGTGATAGATCTGTTGAGCGAAGGGCCTTGTTGTGTTTCTGCAGGGCTGGAAGATATGTTGGTAGATACCATCAGTTGTTTTGGCTACGATCCTGCCATAATAACCATTTTAACAGCTAATCAGATCCCTAGCTCTCAATTTTCTGAATATAGGATGCCATTTGCTGAACTGAATTTAGTCCAAACGCTGTGTAAGACCACGTCGGCATACCCACATATTGGAGGAAAAAGATTTGGGCTGTTTGTAGGAAGATCAAATTGGATAAGGCTAGGCCTAGCGAGTCATCTTGCTGCGAACCATTATGACATGACTGAAATGACTTTCCACTATGATCGTACCAATGACTATCACTTGGCTAATTTTGGTCTAGAAGAACTTTTAAACAGATCTTGGATCGATAGGTCATGCATTTATTCTTTGCTAGAAAAACTTCCTCTCAAAGATAGAGTTTATGATTACCCAATCTTGTGGAATCAAGAAGCCCTGAACCTCGAACCCCGTTATAAAGAATTTTTCTGTGAGATAGTTTGTGAAACTTATTATAGCGGCAAAACTTTCTTTGTCACTGAAAAAACCTGGCGACCTATCATGCATCGCAAACCTTTTATCGTGCAAGGGCCGCAGTGGTTCTTGAAAAATCTACATAATCTTGGGTTCAAAACCTTTGGCGACTGGTGGGACGAAGGCTATGATGAAGATCCTGCAGACTCTAGATTGGACGTATTAAAGACCAACATAGATTGGATAGCAGATCAAAATCAATCTGTTATTGATAGATGGTATAAAGAAATGCAATCTATTTTGGAACATAACTTTCAAACACTGCAGAAACTCACAAAAGAAAAGATAATTAACACAGTTTTTCATTATGGATAATAAATCCGATTTTATGACCGCCGCTGAAGAAATGAAGCAAAAGTTGGGCACGTCTCTCTGTCTGGCCAAATGGAAACAAGTAAGTTTACACTTGACCACGGGCATGAATAATTCATGCTATCATCCTCCTTTGCATCGAATACCCATAGAAGAAATAAAAGTCAATCCCGGAGCACTGCACAATACTGCCCATAAAAAACAACAGCGGCAGATGATGTTAGCGGGGAAACGTCCCGCAGAATGCCAGTACTGCTGGAACATGGAAGACCTTGGCGAGATGAGTGATCGCCACTATCGCTCAGGAGAACCCTGGGCAGCAATAGATTTTGATCGTATCGCTAATTCCTCTGAAGACGAAGATGATATTGTCCCTAGTTATGTGGAAGTTAATTTTAATAATGCTTGTAATCTTGCCTGTTCTTATTGCAGTCCTCAATACTCATCCACATGGGCTCAAGAAATACAGCGACACGGAGGATATCCTACTCACGTTGTCCATAATCATCCTGATCATTTCACCGGTGATCGTAGGGTTATACCTAATCGCGAGCACAATCCTTATGTAGAAGCATTCTGGGCCTGGTGGCCCACTCTGTATCCCCAACTCCGCCATTTCCGCATGACTGGGGGAGAACCGCTGATGGATCGGAACACATACAAAGTTTTTGATTATGTGCTGGCATTACCCAAACCCGATTTGCATTTGAATGTGACCAGCAATTTTTCAGTGGAAGAAAAACTCTGGCAGAAGTATCTCGACTACACTAAACAACTGTGTGCCACAAATATCGAACATTTCATGCAGTACGTGAGCCTGGACACTGGATACATTGCTCATGCTGAATACATACGCCATGGGCTTAATGCACATCTTTGCATGAGCAGAGCCTATCAATGGCTCAATGAGATACCGGGTCGTAATAGTCTCACATTCATTATCACTATGAATAATCTTTCAGTGCTTGGGCTGCAGAAACTCTTGGAGTTTATATTGGAACTGCGTCGCGCTCACAGTCACACCTATCAGCGTGTATGGTTCGATACTCCGGTGCTTCGAGAACCTGCCTGGCAGAGCCTGCAGATCCTGCCCGAAAGTTATGCCGCCGTGTTGGAACGCACAGCAGATTGGATGCAACTTAATATGGAGACGGATCTTGATCCTTTCCATGGGTTCAAAGACTATGAGATACAACGTCTACGCCGAGACATTGCCTGGATGAGGCAAGGACAACAACAAGATAATTCTCGAGCCAAAGCCGACTTTTACACATTTTTCAGCGAACACGATCGGCGTCGTGGTACCAACTTTTTAAACACATTTCCGACTATGCACCAATGGTGGCAAGAATGTGAGCACCATGCACGCAAGACCTAGGCTAGTTATCGATACTATGAGCGAGGTATTTGATCTGCTCAAACCATATGCCAACGAAGTATTTTGGGATTTTGCATCAGTCAAATTACATCCAGGATCGATCTATGTAATTGGTCGGCAACACTTGCTTGATAACATACAAAGTATTAGAACAGCGGCTGAGACTGGTCAATACATTATGATATTTGCCAACAGTGCCGAAGGATCGTGGACTCTAGAAAGTCAAATTAAGCAATTACACATAGATGATCTGGTACTAGGAAAAAAATTATTGTTGATTGGTGGTGCAGAAGTAGATGCTCGGTATCCTTGTTTGACACATGAATATTTTTTGACGACTATCTTAGGGTATCCAGAAAATATCCAGGCACAGCACCAAACAGATCATATATTTTCTAAACAAAAAAAACCCTACAAATTCCTGTTCCTAAATGGGCGAGCACGACCTCATAGGAAATATCTCTATGAGAAATTAAAACGTCGTGGTACCTTGGATCACGCTCTATGGACCATGCTAGATGCCAAACCCACAGTGGTTCGCAGTTTCACCTTTGTCGAAGATGGTATCAATGTAATGGCCACTCCTAGCCCGTTACAACTCCTACCTAAACATTACGAAGTTGATAGATATAGAAACCCTACATTTGGACCTATAGTTGAAGATCGCAGTTTTTTGAAACAAGAATTATTCCATTTGGAATGGGGCGAGATCTATCTTGAACCAGCACCTTACATTGATACCTACTTCAGTCTGGTCACAGAAACTGTATGTGCTGAAAGTATCTTGAGTTTCAGAACAGAAAAGATGGCCAAACCATTGGTCATGGGACATCCGTTCATCGTGGCTTCTACCTCGGGTTTTTATCGAGATTTACAAAATCTGGGATTCCGTACATTCGGAAGCATCATTGATGAAAGTTTTGATATCATTGACAATGCACAACAAAGAATGGATCGTGTAATTGATATCGTACACGATCTATGTGAGCAAGATCTTGACAGTTTCCTATCTGCATGCCAGGATATATGTAAATACAATCAACAACATCTTGCCGAATTGCGGGAAAAAACCAATCGAGAATTCCCTGAAAGATTTTTCCAATTCCTAAAACAATACCAATGAATGACTTAGAATACCGCCAGCTGGTGCTGGATCCTATCAGTGCCAGTTTCTGTGGTGCCAAATGGTACAATGCTACTATATGGTTGGGTTCAGGCATGACTACTTCGTGCCATCATCCTCCTGCACACAAGGTCGCAGTCGCAGATGTGGAACACAATCCCAAGTCTCTGCACAATACCATGACTAAAAAGATGGATCGCCATCTCATGAAGCAGGGCCAACGTCCTTCGGGCTGCGAATACTGCTGGAAGATCGAAGACATGGGCAGAGATGCTGTGAGCGATAGGGTTTATAAGAGTCGCATATATAAGATAGAAGACCTCACACGAGCAGCCGCTACCCAAGACTATGAAGACATCGACCTTAAAACACTGGAGATTGCTTTTGATAGAACATGTCAGTTTGCATGCAGTTATTGTAATCCTGCTTTTAGTTCTACTTGGGTCAACGACATCCGACGCAACGGAGCCTACCAAGGCCTGGAGTCAGACGGACGTAATCATTTCACTCATATACATGACAGTGCTCAACTTTATAATTATGGTGATACCAATCCTTATGTTGAAGCGTTTTTTCGTTGGTGGGAGTCAGACCTCCACAGAACCCTAGACGAATTACGCATCACTGGAGGTGAGCCATTGATGTCAGGGCACACCTGGAAGCTGATAGATTGGTTCCGTGATAATCCTGGCCGTAGCCACACACGCTTGGCTATCAACTCAAACCTCGGCATGGAATTTGATGTGATACAGCGGATGTTAGATCGTTGTGAGGGTGTGGAACTGGATCTGTATACTTCTAACGAAAGCATGGGGCCGCATGCTGAATACATACGCGATGGGCTAGACTATGGTCAATGGACCCATAACATGGAACGGATCATGCGATCTAAACGATTGCGAGGCCTGCATGTGATGTGTACCATTAATGCCTTGTGCTTGGAAAGTCTGCCAGAGTTCCTGACCTATCTCATGTTGTGGAAGCAAGACTATGGTCCGGACTTCCCCAGTTTTACGCTGAACATCTTGAGGTTCCCTAGTTTCCAATCACCATTGGTGTTGCCTGATCACATCCGCATGCATCATAGAGATCGACTGCAAGCATGGTTGGATCGATGGGATCGCAACATGAATCTACATCCTCACGAACTTAATCATGTGCAGAGGCTGATAGATTATCTTGACGTGGTCAAGACTCCGCATTCTGATGCATTTGAAATGCCTCGACTGCACAATGATTTCGGACGATTTTATCAGCAATATGATCAGAGACGAGGTAAAGATTTTTGTTCAACATTTCCCAATCTTAAATCATGGTATCAAAGTCTATGACTGAAAAATCCAATAATCTCAGAAATTATAATTGGAAAGATAGGATACCTACCTATATAGACATACAACGCCTTACTGATCAACAACGGCATAGGCTCATGAACAGCAATAGTTTTTGCATGTTGCCATGGATACATCTACACGCATGGCCCGATGGTCGTGCTTATCCCTGTTGCCTGGGCAATGCATCTTACCCAGTGGGCAATTTTAAAGAAAAGAGCATGAAAGAAATTTGGAACGACACAGACATGAGAGAGATGCGTGTCAACATGCTGGAAGATCGCGCCTGCAGACAGTGTTCTGATTGTTACGAGCAGGAATCTGCTGGTTTTGCCAGTATGCGAAACAACTCAAACAAAAACTTTGGTCAGCATATTGATTTAGTGGATAGCACGTTGCCAGACGGATCTCTCCCAGATATGAAACTACACTACTGGGATGTGCGTTTTTCAAATATCTGCAATCTCAAATGCCGCAGTTGCGGATCGATATTTTCCAGCCGTTGGTATGATGACGACATCAAACTCTGGGGCAAAGAACTAAGACCGCGTGTGCAGTTTGCTGGACGCCACGAGGAAGATGTCTGGGAACAAATGCAGGAACACATTCCCAATCTCGATCAGATATATTTTGCCGGCGGCGAACCTCTTATCATGGAGGAACATAATCGCATACTTAAATTGCTTATAGCAAAAGGCAATACCAAGGTACGATTGATTTACAATACAAATCTCACGGAATTAAAGTACAAAAAAGAAAATGTCATAGAACTTTGGAAACATTTTTCCAGTGTATGTGTGGCTGCTAGCCTTGATGACATGAAAGAAAGAGCCGCTATCATCAGATCCGGAACCAATTGGACACAGGTAGAGCAGAACATCCGAGATATCAAACAACAATGTCCGCATATAGATTTCATGATCAGTCCCACCCTGAGCATGATGAACATCTGGAATTTTGTGAACTTTCACAGATACATGATAGATCAAGGATTTATTGAACCCAAGGATCTTAATGTCAACATACTGCAAGGACCACAAGATTATCGTATTGATATGTTGCCATTGGATATCAAGTTAAGATTTAAAAAACAGTTTGAGGAACACATTGAATGGTTGAGAGATAAAGATCCAATACAGCGTGCCATTGGCGGATTTGAAGCAGCCATACAATTCATGATGGCGCAGGATAACAGCCATTTGTTAAAAGATTTCTGGGAATCTATCAATGACCTTGATTGGTCTCGTAATGAAAGTCTGTTGTCAGTGGTTCCAGAACTTGAAGAAATCATTCAATATCGACCCCTTTGCAAACGCACCAGGATCAACCGTGAAAATACCGCACGATAAATTCTGTGTTCTGCCTTGGATCAGTCTTGAGGCTAGCCCTGTGGGCACTGTGCGTCCTTGCTGCTTGGCCGACGATGAAATTGTGGATGATGACAACAGCAAGTGCAGGTTAGGCCACATGCCGTTTGAAGATATTCGCGATACCCAGCACATGCAACGATTGCGTGAACAGTTCCTCAACAGGGAACAGCCCAAGACATGTCGTAGGTGCTGGGCCGAAGAGGATGTGGGTCGCACCAGCAAACGCATGCATACTTTGGATCGGCTCAAACACATGCTGGATGATTCGGCCTGGACCGCGTCGGCCAAACCCTTGATGTTTTTAGATCTCAAACTGGGCAATATCTGCAATCTCAAATGCCGCATCTGCGGTTCATGGTCCAGCAGTGTGTATGCCGCAGAAGAAATCAAGTTCCAGACTGACAAGAAAAATAATTTCCATTATGTGATGATGAAGTTAGGGCGATGGCCCAGAGAGACTCCAGAATTCTGGCAAGAACTAGAACTCAACGCCTCTAAATTGAGGTATCTGGAATTCACTGGCGGCGAGCCATTCTTGATCGAAGAACATTTTGGCCTACTGCGACGCCTGGTAACTGCGGGCCATGCCGCCAACATTGAAATACACTACAACACCAATGGCACCATTTTCCCACTGGGTGCTGAAGAAATATGGAGCCATTTCAAACACGTGGAGATAGCCTTCAGCGTTGATGATGTTGGTGACAGATTTGAATATCAACGCACCAATGCGGAATGGTTGCCTGTGAACAGCAACATCCAGTTGTTTCGAGAGATGCGTGAGAGACACGACAACATCAGCCTGCAGGTATGTTGCACCATAAATGTTTTCAATGTGCTGTATCTTGATCAAGTGGCTGCATGGATAGACACACAAGATTTTGATTATGTGTACTGGAACATGTTGCATGATGCCGCACATTTCTGCATAGCCACCCTGCCAGCACACACCAAACTCACCGTAGAAAACAAACTACGCACAGCTGAGTTCTCCCAATCTCATCAGGCGGAGATCAATCGCGTGATAGATTTCATGATGCAAGGCACCAGCCAAGATGTGGATGCGTTACATCAGATTATACGATCGGTTGATGATCGTCGCCGACAGAACATAGTTTCAGTCGCTCCAGAATTTGCTGCTGCCATAGACTATGCGACCTGACACACTGTGCATGGCCCCATGGACACACACCTATCTTTCGCCACAAACTGAGCGGCGTATGTGCTGTGCCAGCCGCGAGCCCGCACAGAACTTTGAGCAGTATATCGACACAGCCGCAGGCACCGGTCGGTATATACCCATCACTCTGGACGAACACTGGAACAGTGAACACATGCGTAGTGTGCGTCGCAGGATGATCGCCGGCGAAGTCTTACCCGAGTGCGAAGTATGCAACGAAAAGTTATTGAATACCGATGTGTATCGCAGTTATTTCAACAGATTGTTTGGGCACAAGTACGATGAAGCCATGCGTGTCACAGATGAGGACGGTCGTACAGACATGCTGCCGGTGAGTTGGGATTATAGATTCTCGAACCTCTGCAATTTCAAATGTCGTATGTGTGGAGACATGCTGAGTTCAGCCTGGGAGTCAGAGCAGCGACAGCATGACATGATCAACTGGAGCGATGCCAAGAATTCCTGGATGCAACCAGACATCCGTAGAGAAATAAGTAAGTTCCAAGACACCGAAATCGAGCAAGAGTTCTCTACAGCAGTTGAACAACATCGAGTGGAAGAGATATATTGGGTAGGCGGCGAACCGCTGATGTATGAACAGCATTGGCGATACATGAAAAGGATCATTGAACTTGGAGATGGACCCCGACTTTATGCTAGGTATAATACTAATCTGTCTAGGATTGATTACCGCGGTGTCAATCTATATCGTGATATCCTCAGCCATGTCCGAGATTGGCAGATCTGTGCCAGCCTTGACGGAACCGGAACCACAGGAGAATACATCCGAACCGGACTTGATTATGAACAATGGCGACGAAACTTTGCCATTGGACTGGACATATCCAAGAATCGCCGCCAGATGCGAATCGACTTCACACTTACGTTACCTGGACTGTTTGAAGTCAGAAGAATCCAAGAACTTGCCCGAGAGTTCGACGTCGACATCCTAGCCAAAGTGGTATTTGGATTTTCCCCAGACATCATCATGAGTCCTTTGGCCCTGCCTAGAGATCTTTTGCATGATATAGTTGATGATCTCTGCACGGACCTGCCCACCGGAGCCATGAGAGACGTGTTAGAGCAACTGAAATCACGACCCACCTTCCAAGAACAATGGCCAGATTCTTGGCATGCAGGTCTTGCCAAAGGCAAGACCCGTGTGTTAAAATTAGAACACATCCGTGGTGATAGCTACCGCATGAGTGATATATTGAAAGAACACCCTGAGATACATGCCTGGTATGAAGATATTAGAACAGATTGAGATAGATCTCCGCAGCAGACAAGATACGGTGAAAACCGTGTATGTTGATGTATACGACAATTCTCTGTCCCGGAAATGGCTTGGGTCTTTTAACGATCTATTAAGCAACGATTACCACCTTGAAAAAAACTACTGCTTCCTTGGGTTCGCCGAGGGCGAACGCACTGGCGAGATCATCCTGGATCAAGTTAATCGCAGCATCGAGGCCATCAATGCTGCTGGTCTGGGCTATGTGATAGATGACTATTTCACTTTGGACAATACCATCGAGTCAGGTCCAGTGGGACCCATAGGCACTGGCTCCAAGAGGCGAAGCCTCGTACACAGTAAACTTAATAACCTACACAGATATTTTGAGGACTTGCAAGGAGTGAGTGGCTCAATGAGCCCGCATTACAAAAATGCCGATGCTATTACACGCTGGCACATCCGACAATTGAATTTGCTGTGCCATGAATTTGAATCCTGGGCTCTCAGTTATCGCAAGATCATACAAGCACCAGAATGGCAACGCCCCAGCCAACTCATGTGTTGGTTGCATGCCCCACGATTCCTATTGGATGAACAGGACTATGAACTGTTTGGCATAGAAACCATCAACAGACCCTTGGGTGGAGTATTCGTGGGTGTGAACAAGGCAGTAGGCAAGCATCACTGGGAGGTGTTCCAAGATGAAGGTCGCGATAGCCGGGTAGACGAACTCATCACTGACTCCTTACGCAGTCAGTCCGAAGCCGCGGGTGATTTTGACATAGAATGGGCCAACAACCCCGGCAATTTCGAATGGCAAAAGAAACAGTTGGTGGAATTCCGTGCCTGGTTGTTACGCAATGGATTCGACCCCGAAGACAAAACCTTGACCATAGGCCATCCGCAGATCGGACAGGTGGATCTAGCCAGATCATTTGACTCAGAAGATTATCGTGAAATCTGGCAGCAGTTAAATAATCATCTAGATGTGTACGCTGTGCGTAGCAGCACAGCTAAGGCTGTGTATGATTATCGATGGGACGATCAAGATTTCATATCAAGACAAGTGGAAATTATCAACCAAGGATATCGCAATGAAATGGCTTAAAAATATCATCAATAGAATCAAACTAGAAATACGCTATCGCAAAAAACTCAAAGAACTCCGCAAACGAGATCCTTTCATCTACAAATGAAACACACACTAGGCATCAGTGCTGGCTTCCATGATGCTGCTGTGTCAGTAGTGCGTGAAGACGGAGAGATCATGTTTGCTGGGCATTCAGAACGCTACAGCAAAATCAAGAACGATGCACACATCCATGCAGATCTTTTGCAAGAATGCTGTGAATATGACATTGACACCGTGGCATTCTATGAACGACCATGGATGCATAACATACAACAATGGTGGTCCGGACAACGAAGATACAGCATGTGGACCACACCGGACGCCATCCGATGGCATCTTGGTTCGTGGTACCAGCAGCCGGCCCGGAGAGAAGTCTGCTATCCTCATCATCTCAGCCATGCTGCCGCAGGCTTCCAGACTTCCAGTTTTGATCGTGCCGCGGTGGTGGTCATCGATGCCATTGGAGAAATGGACACCATATCAATCTATCTTGCCCACTATGACGATCAAGGCCGTGCTCATTATCGAAAGATGTGGGGACAGCGATATCCTCATTCTATTGGATTGTTCTATTCGGCCATAACCAAGGCAGTGGGCCTCAAGCCTATGGAAGAAGAATACATCACCATGGGCATGGCAGCCTATGGATCAGCATTGGGCTGTGCCTGGATGAGAGATCAATTTATCGATGACATTGATACTGTACGATTTAAAAAGAATTTACACATCGAATTTGACGAGCATGAACTTAGTTTCACCGATAATGAAGATATCGCAGCCAGTGCACAGGCATTGACTGAGATGCTGATTGATAAGATCATGCTGAAAGCCAGATCTATCACAGGCTGCGATAATCTAGTTTACATGGGTGGTGTGGCCCTCAATTGTGTGGCCAACGCTCGTATTTTAAGTAGGCACTTTGATCGTGTGTGGATCATGCCCAATCCCGGAGATGCTGGATCCAGCCTAGGAGCTGCTGCCTTGGCCCATGGCGGCCGCTTGACCTGGCGAGATGCTTTCTTGGGACATCGCATACCCGGTGCCTATCCTGTGAAAGATCTCTTGGATCATCTCATCTCTCACAAGATCGTGGGCGTAGCCTCGGGCCGGGCCGAGTGGGGTCCCAGGGCTTTGGGCAATCGTAGCCTGTTGGCGGATCCCAAGGGCCCAGACATCAAGGATCGCGTGAACGAAATTAAACGCCGGCAGAAGTTCAGACCTTTCGCTCCAGTGATTTTGGAGGAACTAGCCAGTGAGTATTTTTTGATGCCACCTTGTTGGCCAGAAAGCCGATACATGCAGACCACGGCCATCTGTCTGGAACCCGATATGTTTCCTGCCGTCTGTCATGTTGATGGCAGCAGTCGTGTGCAGACCGTGCCTCGAGATGGTTCGGGTATCCGTCAGTTGCTAGAACAGTGGTATCTCTTGACTGGTTGTCCCATGTTGTTGAACACTTCGTTAAACATCCGTGGAGAACCCATGGTCAATGACCGTGCAGATGCTGATAGATTCCA
>Ga0247840_10006215_pt1 | contig 17392 bp, 12 predicted proteins | sample LaCruzMarch2015__FD_192404 | JGI IMG/M metagenome (GOLD analysis project Ga0247840, IMG submission 192404) | Freshwater microbial communities from meromictic Lake La Cruz, Castile-La Mancha, Spain - LaCruzMarch2015_17m | ecosystem: Environmental > Aquatic > Freshwater > Lake | place: Spain... | reverse complement strand
TTCAGCGCGCCAAGGCCACCCGGTTGCTTCAACAACTTTCCGCGTATGGAATTCAACCACCGCCGGAGGAGTCATGCAGTATTCAATTGTCTCAAACGTGAACTGGCTGGCGGTGCTTCCGGTTAACGGCACGAGCGCCGGAGACATGAACGTAATCACCTTAACCTGCAATGCCATCGGCATGATACCCGGCAAACATACCGGTACGCTGACGATCAACGGGGTGAACCAGGCCACCGGAACAGAAGCTTATAACTCGCCGACGAATATAATCGTGGAACTGACGATTATCGGAAGCAAGGGATTTGATTTCGGCGGCGAAGGGAGCGGTGCGTCTGACCTTGTAGTGTACAGGGAATCTGACGGTTTATGGAATATAAAAAACCTGGCCACCGGATTCACAACCAATTCCATATTTGGCGGCAATGGCTACGTTCCGACGCCGGGCGACTATGACGGCGACGGGCTCACCGATCTTGGCGTCTACCATTATACCAACGGTTACTGGTATCTGCGGAGATTAACGGATCAACAGCTAGCGGTATTCGGCGGCAGTTACTGGGCGGGGCCGAAACTGGCAAGCGCCGGGGGGTTTGTGCCGGTTGCCGGAGATTACGACGGCGATGGGATCACTGACCCGGCAATGTATTGCGAGCAGAGCGGACTCTGGTCGGTTCTGCTCTCGGCCAGCGAACATGCGCGGACTAACATGACATTCGGCGGTTCCGGCTATGTTTCCGTGCCGGCCGATTATGACGGCGACGGAATAATTGATCCTGGCGTGTACAATGAAACAACGGCGCAATGGTATGTGCTCTATTCAAGCGAAAATTATGCCATCAATTCAGGTATTTTTGGCGGTCCCGGATTTACGGCGGTTCCAGCCGATTACGACGGCGACGGCAAGGCCGACGGCGGTATTTATAAGGAATCAACCGGACTCTGGATAATCCTGCCTTCAAGTACTCTGACGTCCCGCGGCTATGTGCCGGTCAGCGGCGTGTTCGGCGGCCCCGGATTCATACCGGTCCCGGCGGATTACAACGGTTACGACGCCGACGGGCTGGCAAGGGCCGACGCCTGCGTCTACGACGAGGCCACGGGCAACTGGTATATTGTGGCCATTGACGGCACGCGCGTGGCCTGGCCCGTTCAACACGGCGGCTACGGGTTTTCGCCGGTCAAACCGTAATTGCTGAATTAATTCCAAAACTCATCGCGCCAGCGGTGTGGCGTTCCTACAACCGTGATCCCGATTGCGACTCGCCTCGGCGCTCGCCTTGCGAAGTCTCGCTGAAGGCTGGGCGCTCCGGCGGAGCCGGGAGCGCATCGGGATGTAGGAGGCTCGCCCCGACGAGCCGATTCCCTGGCTAGCGCCGGGCAAGCTTTGTAGAGTTTTGTAACTGACTCAACTTTATTTCAGCGGGCACAGGGCACAATCGTGACTTCGGCATGTGGAATATCTTTTTCAAGATTTGTCTTGATGCTGTCTGCTATCCTTTGGACATCGCCGAGCGTTTTGCCGGCGTCAAAACCAAGAAAAATCTCAATAAAAATCTGACGTCCGGAATAGCGGGAACGAACGCCGTCCAATGATGTGTATTCATTAAAATAACCGACCAACTGCCTTGTGATCAGCATTTGCAAAGGCTCGTCAAGCGAGCGGTCGAGCAGGTCGTGAACGGAATGCCGGAACAAATGCCATCCGCTGTTGATCATCAAGGAAAGCGTAATGCACGAAGCCAGGGGATCAAGATACATCGCCCATGAACCGGTTATGTTTATGCTTAAAACAAAATTGCAGAACATGCAGGCGTTGGACAGTGTCTTGACGGCGAACAGCCGTTTTTGCGCGTCAACAATCGGCGAAGGCGCGAGGCGCTGATGTTGCAGGCTCCGCCACCATAACCGCGCGTTGATCAGCCCAAAAACAAACGTGCAGACAATCCCCATCCAGATGCCGAATCCCTGTAATCTAACGGGGTGAATCAAGCGGTTGATGATTAAAAAGGTCATGATCAGCACGCTGAAGAACATGAATATGCCGATCATCAGGCTGGCCAGATTTTCAATTTTACCCAGACCGTAATTAAACATGGCCCGGTTATCGCGCCGGAGACGGCGCAGGGTGAACCAGGATAAATAAACCGAGACGAATTGCAGCAAAGAATTGAAAAAGTCGGCGACTAAAACAAGGGAATTGGCCAGGACCACGGAAATGATATTGAGCGCAAGCCCAAAAGAGCAGGTAACCACACCGGTCAAGGCCGTCCGTTCTGTCCGCCGGCGTTCATGGTCACTCATGTTTCCCAGCCTGTTTTTAATGCAAACATTATTGAACCCGCAATTTTTGACCTATGATCTCTTTTTCAGATGACTGCCGACCGTGATGGCCAGGCCGGAAATAATCAACAGACTGCCGCCGACCATAAAGGAATTGATATGTTCCCTCAGTATGATCGCCGCGAAAACGGAGGCCAGCACAGGTTTGAGGAAAAACATCATTGACGCCTGAAAAGCCGTGCAATGCCGCAATCCGTAATAATACAGGCCGTAGGCAAAAGTTGTGCCGGCCAGCGTAACATAAAGCACCGGAAGCCATGATTCAGCAAGTCCGCCAACGCCGTTTTGGAAAACGCTGACTAATGCAAACGGGGAAATCATCAGGCTGCCGAATAAGGCTGAAAACCCCATCAATATAAAAACCCCATAACGGGTAACCAGCCGGCGCGAGATACAAATACTCAACGCAAAAAAAATAGCCGCGGCCGTCATGATCCCCATCGCGACCAGCGACTGCATCGTAAATGCGCCCGACTCCCATGCAAAAAAAACAATACCGGCCGCGCCCAGTATCAAGGCCGCCCATTTTGGAATAGTCCACGGCTCATTGTTCACAAAACGCGCCAGAATAATGACAAAGATCGGATTCGCACTGAAGACAACCGCACAGGAAGCGGCTTTTTCAAAAACAAGGATAGCAACGTGAAAGAGCGACAATGAAATGGCAATCCCGACGGCGCCGTTCAGGGCAAACCAGCCGAAATCGGCTGGTTTTAAATCCAGGCCGCTTTTAAGAAACGCGGGCAAGGCAAATGCCAGGAGAATAACACCGGTGAGAAAAAACCGGATAAAAACCATTTGAAACGGAAGCGCGTTTTTCCCGATTATTTTTGTGGCCACTTCCACCGTGCTGAAAAGCGCCACACCTCCCAGCAATGCCAGTAATCCCGCTGTTTTAGAATTGATTGCCATAAAAGGTAAACGGCGCGGGAAATGAAACGGAGAAGTAAAGCCGATCTATGACTATGACGCCTTTATTTTTTGTAGGACTTCTCAATTTTGGCCGCAACATCCCTGAAGCTGATATCGGTCTGGTATATTTCCTTATAATACCGGTCGGCCGCTTGCTCAAAATTTCCGGCTTTTTCAAGCAAACTTCCGAGCTGGTAATATATTTCCTTTTTGAGCGCGTTCATTTCCGTCAAGTCTTCGGCCGCCTTTTCGAGTTGTTCCTTTGCCAGATCAAACTGCGTCTTTTGCATGAAACACATGCCAAGGTGGTAAAGAGACTGAGTATGAAACTTTGGATTGCGCTGAGCGAGCTGGAACTGCTGAACAGCTTCGTTATATTGTCCGCCTTCATAAAGCAATTTTCCAAACTCAAAACGAAGCAGTAAGTCGTTGGGATAGCGCTCAACATGCGTCTGGACACTTTTGAAATGGAAAGCATGCTTTTCCTTTTCTTTTGCATCCGCGCCCGCCGAATCACCGTTCTCCCGGCATTGCTTTATTTCCGCGTCATATTGTTTAAGCTTTATTTCCGTCAAAGCCTGATCTAACTGCGGATCGGCGCCCCCGGCAGCGCGCCTTCCCTCCTCCAGGACGCGCACGGCATCGTCAAAACGGCTGATCTGGACATAAAGCTTGGCGAGCGCCCGGCGGTAGTTGATGTTGTCCGGCTCGTTTTTCATCTTTGCCTCAGTGTCCTTGATAAGCATCTCCGTGTTGGACTCGTCTCTTACGGCTTTGTTGTCGGCCTCAAGCACTTCGGCTTCTTTAACATCCTTGATAACCTTGCGATAACTACCTTCCTTCGCGGACTCATCCCAGCCGCCCTTGAGCATTGTGTCGCGCGCCATCGCATTTTTTAAAGCCTGAAGTGCCACGGCATCATTGGGGCGCATGGCAACAATCGTCTCATAACACTTGCGGGCTTCATCCGGCAGATTGACTTCCATGTAAAGATTGCCGAGATCACGGAGCAGGGCCATATCCTGCTGATTATATTCACGGACAACATTCAGCGTGTGGATCGCCGCCTCCGGCATATCCGCTTTCTGCGCCGCATCGCATAAAAGATGGACAAACTGCATGTTCAACGGATCGGTGCGCAGAAGTTTTTCCGCAATACCGAGAGCGCGGATTGCATCGCCGGAACGCAGGGCCATTTTGCCGCTGATAAGCATGGGCAGACCGGAAAGCGTGGCGGTGAAATGGGAAACCTTGCCTCCCTTGGTTTCATTAATGAATTTAATGGCGGCGGCGCGCAAAAATTTCCGGCACTTGAGAAATCGCGGTTCTGTTTCCAGGGCGGCCATGAACATATCCATGGCATACGGAAGGTTGTCGCGCTCCATCGCCACGAGCCCCCTGTCAAACAGATCACGGGTCCTGCGCGAAATATTTGCCTCTGAGACTTCAGCCATATTAAAAAACCTTTTATTTAATGAAGAAAAAGTTTATTGTTTTTTCTCGCCATGTCAAGTATGAACAAATATAAAAACGCCGACAAAGATGTCGGTCTGAAAAACCGAGCCGCAAAAACCAGTGCCTTCCCGGTAGTTACTCCTGTTTTGCTGGCGGCAATTTTTCTTGGCGGAACTTTTTGCGGCGAGGCGGCCAAGGTCAAGTCATATACCGACGTCAGCCCTAAAACCACGATATCGTTGAATCAAATGTCCGCAAGGTGCGGGTTCCGCGCAATGACCGTGAACGGCAAACAGATAACCATGCGCACAAAATTCAATATTCTTACCATGGAAGGCGACAGCCGCCATGTAACTTTTAACGGCACCGCGGTCTGGCTAAACGGACCGATTACGAGGCATTGGGGATCGTGGCATATTCTCCAAACCGATATTGACCGCACCATCCTGCCCCTGCTGAACCCGAACAATGCGCTCGCCTCGGAAGAATATCAGATTGTCACGATTGATCCCGGGCACGGAGGCGACGACAATGGCGCCAAGTCCCGGTCAGGGCTTACAGAAAAAACAATCGTGGTTGACCTGGCACGCAAAGTCCGCTCAATTCTCCTGCAATACCGGATAGATACCCGCTTGACGCGCAATAGCGACCAAAAGCTTGAGCTTGAAGAGCGCACCGGACGGGCCAACACCTGGAAGAGCTCGCTGTTTGTAAGCATTCATCTCAATGCCGCCGATAATTCATCACCATCCGGGATTGAAACGCACATTCTTCCGCCGGCGGGATGTCACAGCACCGCCAATAACAGCCTTGGTGTTTATGACCAGGTGGTTTATCCCGCCAACCGGCATGACCGCGCCAACATTGTTCTCGGCTATCTTATGCAAAAAAGCCTTCTGCGACACGCCGGGGGAGAAGATCGCGGAGTCCGCCGGTCACGTTTTGTTGTTCTGAAAAACAGTTCAAGCCCGGCATGCCTGATTGAATGCGGATTTTTATCCAACCGTTCCGAGGGATCCAAAATGGCAAGTCCGGCTCATCTTGACAATCTGGCCCGCGGCATTGCCGAGGGGATAATCTCCTACCTGAACAGCGTCAAGCGCGCCAACCAGATCAATCCCTAAAAGGTGATCTAATATGAAACATGCTTTTATTTCAAAAATCCGGGAATTAAAAAAAATATTTCTGCGCTACCGGCGGTGGCGGTTCATTGCCCTCGGAGTTTTGCTTGTATTGATCATTGCCGGATTTTCGACTTTTTCCGGCGGCACAAAATCCGGCGCGCGGGACGGCGAGCAGCTCACGGCTGAAGTGCGGCGCGGTCCTTTGACCGTATCCGTCAAGGCGACCGGAGAAATCCGTTCCACCAATCCAAACAAGGTTGTCCCCGGCATTAAACGTCAAGCTGCAATAAAATTTCTGATTGCCGAGGGTACCCGTGTCAAGAAAGGCGACGTTGTGGCGCGCTTAAACACGGAAGATATGGAAAGGCGCATCCTGGACCTTGAAAACAAACTTCTGGAGCAAAAAAGCAAGCTCAATGTCGCCAAGACTCAGCTGGAGATCCAGATCCTGGACAATGACTCCAATTTAAAAAAAGCTGATCAGGACCTGATTGAAAAGGAAATGGAACTGGATAAGTTTTATATGGGCGCCGCCCTTATTGATCAATACAAGGCCGAGGCAAAAAAGGAAAACACCGAAGTTGAAATGCTGCGAAAAAGCAAGATATACGACCAGTATCTGAAACTGCGGGAAAAAGGCTTCGCTTCCGGCTCGGAAGTTGATGAAAAAAAACTTGATTATAACAAGACCTATGCGGAGTTTGAAACCGCCCGCCTGGAGTTGAACCAAATGGAAGAATATGAATTCTGGATCAACGAGACAAAGCGCAGAGGCGAGGTTGACAAGGCAAAGACGGAGCTGAATAAGACCAAAAAGGCCAATAACACCAACTTGCAAAGCAAACAGCAGGAGACGGAAACGGCCAAACGCGCCATGGAAGCGACCGAGAAAGACTTGAAATCAGCCAGGGAAGAATTGGAGGCGTTTGAAGTCAAAGCTCCCTTTGACAGCGCGGTTATATATGGCGATGCAAATCAGTGGTGGTCTCGAAGAAACATACAAATTGGTCAAAATTTATCTCCCGGCCAGGTTTTGGTTTCGCTCCCCGACATGGGATCTTTGCAGGCTGTGGTCAACGTCCCGGAAACGGATATCCATAAACTGCAAGTCGGCCAGGAAGTGAACATTACCGTTGAAGCCGCCGGCGGCAAAGTAATCAGCGGCAAAGTGATCACGGTCTCGGAAGTGGCCAATACCGGCGAAAGCTGGCTGTCATCCGAAGTCAAGGAATTCAAGCTGGAAATCTCGCTGGCCGACATAAAGGGGCTCAAGCCGGGATTATCCTGCCAGGCGGATATTATTGTGGATAAAATTGATTCTGTTTTGTTGCTTCCCGTTCAGGCTGTTTTCCGCGATGCCGAACGCCATGTGGTTAACCCTGAAAATGACGGACGCAGGGAATCCGCTGTTTTGACATGGATGACACCGGGCTATGTGGTCTACCCGGTAAAAGGCGGGCGCCGGGAGGTAAGCATCGGTAAATCGTCTTTGCGCGAAGTTGAAATCATTGGCGACATCAAACCCGGAACAAAAGTGCTTTTGATGCCCCCGGAAGGTTCTGTGCAGGAACGTTAATTATGATCAATCTTGTTAATGTATCCAAACGATACGGCGCAACTGTCTGCATTAATGCTCTGCTGAATGTCAACCTGCATATTGCCCCAAATGACTACGTCGGAATACTCGGACCATCCGGCTCCGGCAAATCAACCCTGCTTCACATCATGGGGTTATTGGACCATCCGACCGAAGGACAGGTTCTCCTGGACGGAAAAAACGTCGCGCGATTATCCGATATTGAAATATCCGGATTGCGTGGAAGAACCATCGGGTTTGTGTTTCAGTCTTACCATCTGGTTGCCCATATGAATATGGTCGAAAACGCCGCTCTTCCCCTTTTCTACCAGGGAGTTTCCGGCGCCGAAAGACGCAAAAAAGCGGAAGCATTATTAAAAATGATGCGTCTTTCTCACCGTCTCCATCATCTCCCCGGCCAGCTTTCGGGCGGCGAATGCCAGCGGGTGGCGATTGCGCGCGCCTTGGCGGCGGATCCGCCGTTCCTGTTGGCTGATGAACCGACCGGCAATCTGGACTCGGAAAACGGCGCCCAGATCATGGCGATATTTGACGAACTCCATAAACAGGGCAAAACAATCGTGATAATCACCCATGATGCAAAGGTCGCGTCCCGAGCTCACCGGATAATCCAAATAAACGACGGAATGCTGACGGAGGATTCCTCTAAATGAACAAAGCATGGTTGATTGAATTGGGGCGCGAAGGAGCGCGTAATTTATTGCGGCACAAAGCACGCTCCATGCTGACTTTGCTGGGAATTGTCTTTGGGGTCGCCGCCGTCATTGCCATGCTGGCAATCGGCGAAGGTGCCCAAAAATCAGTATTGCGGGAAATAGAGGGACTTGGACTTAATAATATCATCATTGATTCAACCCAGCCGGAGGCGTCACAGCGCAAGCAACAATCGAACGGAAACGAAGACCGTCTCCTAAGTTACGGCGTCACCTGGAAGGACATGGGACAGATAAGCGTTTTGTTCCCGGACGCCCAATTTTCCGCCGCCCATCTTGTGAAAGGAAAAGTTTATTTCCGCGGCGTCCGACAGGATGCAAAGGTACTGGGCGTTGAATCAGATTATTTCAGATTATTTCGGACTAACATTATGCGTGGCAAATTACTCTCTGAACTCCACAATCAGAACCAAAACCGCGTGGCGGTAATAACCGAGCAGATAGCCCGGGAATTGCCGGCGCTTGGCGGCCCCATCGGGCAGACGATTCAAATCGGCAAATACGCCTTTGAAATCATCGGAGTGGTAAAGATGGCCGGCGTTGATCGCCAGGTATTCATTCCATACAAAACAGCCAAATACCAATATGGTTCAACTTATATCGCGGCTGAAACCGGAGGATTTGAAATGACTCGGAACGAAATCGGCCAACTTGTCATCCATATTTATCAGATCAAGATGGTGCCGGAAGCCGGGCGAGTAATAAAACGGATATTAAGCCAGAACCATACCTCTCCCGATTTTGCACTTAAAGTTCCGCTGGAACTGCTGATGGCCAGGCAAAAAACACAGCGTATCTGGAACGCGGTTCTGATCACGATCGCGGCCATATCACTTTTGGTGGGAGGGATCGGCATCATGAACGTCATGCTGGCCATAGTAATGGAACGTGTTCCGGAAATCGGCATCCGCCGAGCGGTCGGTGCTTCGCATTTTGATATTCTCTGGCAGTTTTTGGCGGAGGCGGTTGTATTGTCCACGGTGGGCGGAGCGCTGGGTTGTGTTATCGGCGCGCTGGCCGTGCCGCTCGCCTCTCATTTGACCGGTTTCCCCGGAATAATAACTCCTTCCGCCGTGCTGATTTCAATTACGGTATCATGGCTGGTCGGCGTCATCTTTGGACTGGCGCCCGCTTCGCGCGCCGCCGATTTGGACCCGGTTGAATGTCTTAGAATTTCTTCTATTTAATTCTATTCCGAAAAATCAATGACCTGCAAAATGAATCCAAAAAAAACGACGACCATTCATCTCGCCCGGACGGCCGGATTCTGTTTCGGCGTCAAACGGGCCATCCGCATGGCGCACGAACTGGCCCAAAGCGGCGGCACAATCCATATGTTGGGCGATCTGGTTCACAATCAGGAAGTCATTGCCAAACTTGAAAAGGCCGGCATGAAAAAAATCTCGCGCCTTGGCAATGGCTGCGACAAAACTCTCCTCATCCGGGCCCATGGCACGGGCAAACACCATATAACTCAAGCCCGAAAACGTGGATATAAAATTGTTGACGCCACCTGCCCGATGGTCCGCGCAATCCATGAAATAGTCAGGAGAATGAACGGGAAAGGATACAGGATTATTGTGCTCGGCGACCGCCGGCACGAGGAGGTTCAGGGAATCGTCGGCCAGATTGAAAAGAAAACGCTGATAATTGACAGGATTGAACACATCCCCTGGCCGCAAATTAAAAAAATCAGAAAGGCGGCAATTGTCGTCCAGTCAACCCAAAACATGGACCATATTCTCCCGATTGTCGCGGCCTTGAAAGGGAAAACCAATGAACTTAAATTTTTCAACACCATTTGCCGGCCGACGAGAATGAAGCAGGCGGAAATGAAGACCATGCCTCTGAGCCATGACGTGATCATTATTATTGGCTCACGTTCCAGCGCCAATACGAGGAGGCTTTACGAGATTTCCCGCGCGCTTAATCCACGCAGTCACCGGATTGAATCCGCTGCCGAAATAAGGCCTTCCTGGTTTAAGAATGCCGGAACCGTGGGCATAACCGCCGGCGCCTCCACACCGCAATCGGCAACGCGCTCAGTGATTGAACGCATCAAGAAAATAAACATTAGGCCTTCGGCAACTGACAACTTTAGCCGGCCTCGGTGAGGCCGGCCCGGGGTCGCCGACCCCGGCTACAATCCGTCAGCCGACGAATGAAATTCCTATATATTAAAGCAGCCAGCTCATGCTTCATTACAACACATCGGCAAAATGCGGCTTTAATTTCCGGAAAATGAGCCTGCCAATGACAAGCAGAGAAACCGTGATCAGCCAGAAATAGACCGCCCCACCCCACCCGGCGGCAAACGGCGAATTAAAAAGCAAACTGTTCCGATAACCTTCAACAATATAGACAACAGGATTAAGCCGGAGGAGTTTGACTAAAAAAGAATGCTCCTGAAACATGCTAAAATCCCAAAAGACCGGGGTCACCCAGAAGCCAAACTGAAGGCCGACGTTGACAATCTGCCCGACATCCCGCGAAAAAACATGAAGGGTAGCGGTAATGTAGCTTAACCCGGCCAGAAGAATAGCGGCAGAAAATGAATAATAAAACACCGCCAGCCAGCTCCAGGAAATTTCAACCCGGTTGAAAATCAGGACCGCGGCAACAATCAGCAAAAAGACGGCATGAACGGTCAATGCCGCCAGGATTTTTGTCAAAGGCAGATTAAACAGCCTGAAATTGACCTTTCTGACAAGAAACGCATATTCACAAAAAACATTCGTGGCCTGGTTCAAGGCATCGGAAAAAAACGACCAGGCGCTCATGCCCGCCAGCAGCCAGGCAATAAACGGCACTCCGCGAACCGCGTTGGCTTTGAAAGCCAGACCAACCACAAACCACAAAATAATCGTCATCACGAACGGCTGGATAAAAGCCCAGACGAAACCAAGCGTGGAACCCAGGCACCGGTTGCGCAGATCATGCGCAGTAAGGCGAAAAACGAGATCAAATCTCATCCGTATGTCGCTTGACCATTTCATGATTTTTTGTTCGCCGCTTTGACAAGGGCATTAAATACTCTTGAGGCATGGGCGCGCCACGGCATTCTTTCCGGATGCCATTGCAATCCCAAAACAAACGGAAGCTTATTTAATTCAATCGCTTCCACAACGCCGTCATCGGCAAAAGCAACCGCCTCCAACCCGGCGCCGAGCGCGTCCAAGGCAACCGATTGATGATGATATGAATTCACGGCAATTTTCTTTTTGCCAAACAGCTTGCAAAGAATTCTTCCGCCCGTTATTTCAACCGCATGTTTGATGACTTTTTTTTTCCCTTTTATCAGTTTTGCAGGCTGATGATCAGCGGCATTTGGAATATGCTGGACGATTTTTCCTCCCAAGGCAATATTAATGAGCTGGTGGCCGCCGCAAATGCCAAGAACCGGCATTTTCCGACGCAAAGCCTCGTGGACAAGATAAAGGTCAACTTCCGCGCGACGCGGATGGACCAAGATTGACCTTGGATGATGTTTTTCGCCATACCATCCGGGCGGATAATCGCGTCCCCCGATGAACACAAAACCGTCCGCCATTTTGATATATTCATCCAACAGCCTCCGATTGCCGTTGCATGGAACAAGCAAAGGTAAACCGCCGGCAGCGATTATGCAATCCACATACTCGCGCCTGATTTGAAATTTGCCGTCGTTAAAGTCAACGTTCAAGCCGATGAGCGGTTTTTTCATTGAATCAGCAGGCATGATAATCGCGATACCATTGCACAAACTTCGGAACTCCATCGGAAAGCTTGGTCACGGGATTGAAATTCAGCGCTATTTGTGCCTTCTCAATATTCGCATAGGTGTCCGGCACATCGCCGGGCTGGATCGGCAGTAATTCCATTTTTGGCTCTGTTCCCAGACAATCCGCAATTATCTTGATAAGATCCATGAGTTTTTCCGAGCGATGGTTGCCCAGGTTATAAACATCATCCTGCGGCAACCCCTCGGCAAAGAGCGCGCTTTGAATCCCGCGCGCAATGTCGTCAATGAAAGTAAAATCGCGGCGCATATTACCATGATTAAACACCCTTATCGTTTGCCCGCGTAACATGGCGTCCGTGAACAGCCAATAGGACATATCGGGACGTCCCCAGGGCCCGTAGACGGTAAAAAGCCTTAATCCTATTGTTTGCATGCCATATAAGTGACTGTAGACATGGGCCATCAGTTCATTTGATTTCTTCGTGGCCGCATACAGGCTGATTGGATGATCTACCCGGTCGTTTTCACTGCACGGCAGATATTTATTATTGCCGTAAACGCTTGAGCTGGACGCATAGACAAGCCGCTTTAATCCCGCGTGGCGGCCCGCCTCAAGAATATTTAAAAAACCCTCGCTGTTGGACTTGTGATAAATAAATGGGTTTGTCAGGGAATAACGCACTCCTGCTTGAGCAGCCAAATGACAGACGATATCAAAACGGTGTTTTTTAAAAAGGCCCTCCAATTTCTGAAAATCGCACAAATCACATTCCACGCCGGCAAAACCGGCCTGTTTCCGCAGAAGTCCGTCCCGGCAGCGTTTCAGTTCCACCGAATAGTAATCGTTGAAATTATCCAGCCCGACAATCTCATGGCCCTCATCAAGAAGACGGGAAGCGACATGGAACCCGATAAAACCAGCCGATCCGGTAACAAGAATTTTCATTTGCCTGGCAATATATTATACATGACTAGCTTTGACAAGCGCGAAAGCAACCGTTAAAGTGACGTGAAAGATATTTCAAATGATTACCGCCATTGGTATATTTTTCTGGCTGATTACTTTATCCGCAGTTTTACGCCTGCTGCGAATCGGACAGGGAACCTTGCGTTCCCGGTGGATTGAGCTCGGCATATTACTGCTTTTTGCCAGCCTGCTTCTTTGCCGTCCGCATGAAGATATTTTTGGCGGCGAAGATCCCGGCTCTTATGTCAATTCCGGCATAACCTATAATCGCCAGAAACAATTATTTTTCGTTGATGAGCTGCTTTCAAAAGTTCCGCCCGAAATTCGGCCGTCTTTTTATTATGGCCATGCGGAATATGGGCCGACAAAAGACGCCTGCCTCTGGATCCGCAACGCCGACCTTGCCATGGTCGGCCCGCATTTTCAACCTGCCTATCCGTTGATGATCGCATCGGCAGTCCGGATGGGATTGAGCTCGTGGGCGCTTTTTGTCGTGCCGCTCTTTGTCATTTTCACCGCCCTGGCCCTGCGCGCGCTCGCATTCCAGGCAATCCCGCACCGCTGGGCGGGAATGATTGCTTTCATTTTGTACATTTGCGCTCCCTTGACGGTCTGGCATGGACGCTGTGCGCGGCCGGAAATAATCGCATCCTTCATGTTTTTTGCCGGCTGTGTCCTGACGCTCCAGGCCTGGCAATCACGTCCCTGGCGAAACCTGATTGATCTCGCGCTCGGCGCCTTATGTATCGGCGCCGCCCCTTTTTTTCATATCACCGCCTGGCTGCTGGTTATTCCGGCGGTTTTGGCGGTCACTATTGCCATTATTTTCAAAGGACGGGAAGAGTTCCTGCCGTATTTGCTGATTGTCTGCCTGATGACATACGCATTTTACGCGCAAACAATCCATATCACCGACTACTATACGGTCAAACGATTCCTTGACCTGATTTTTCTGCGCCCGCTGATGATTGCCGCCGGGGTTGTTTTGCTGACGGCCATAATATTTTTAACAAAAAGAATGCGGCGTTCCCACCCCATCCCGGAAACGCCGCCACAGTCCTCCGCCCCGCGTCCGGACGCGGCCGAGCAGCCGGCGGAACTCGGCAAGCCACGCGCCGCGGTAAGCTTCACCGTAAGCATATTGTTTGGGATAGTTTTGGTCGCTTTCCTGCTGAGCCTGATTTTTTCCCGGCAAATATACGGCGACTTTCCGATCCTTGGACGGCCAATCAGGCATTATCTTTACCTCACCGATTTCAGGGTCGTGGCCAACATGCTTTCAATCCCCATAATGGTCCTGATTCTCGCCGGCCTGCTCGCCTGGTTGACAGGCCGGGGCGACAAAAGGGATTACCGGATTGTTTTTGTAATTGTTTTATTCCCCGCCGTCATGTTGACCGGCAACATAAACGATTTCATGATGACGCGTTATTTAATGGTTGCTTTCATCCCCCTGGCCGCCCTTTTCCTGACGGCATTGATTGTTTTAATATTGCCGAAGGAAACCGGCCCCTGGAAGCCGCTCATTCTCTGCGCCTTAATATGCGTGATTGCCGTCAATAAACGGTCCATCCTGATTACAACCACCGAACACAAGGGCTTTTGCCGCTTCCTGCGGCCTTATGCCGAAATCGTCAAAGCCGATGACGGCATGTTACTGGCTGAGTATTCGCGCATCGCCGCGCCGCTGGAACACTTTTTCGGAGTGCCGACGCTCGGCCTGGATAATGAAAGACGGACTGATTACGAACCGATGGAAAAGGCATGGGCTGATATTATGAAATCCGAACCGGAGCGGCCCGCCTTTTTTATTACCCCCTATCACACCCCGGTCAGCGCATATTTTGACTTTGAGTCTGTTTTCACCGATTCATTTCAAGATTGCCGGCTTGAACAGGCCCGGCAAAGTCTGCCGACCAAGGTCGGAAAATCAGAGCTGACCCTGTCTCTATATCGCATGAAATTAAAACAGCCGAATCAACAGGTTCAGGGTTCAGTCATTTCCCCGACAATCATCAAACCCGATGCCGGGAATATGGGATTGCGTCATTTTGCCAACGTGCGCAATGAACCGTTTTCAAGCCAGGCTGCCGATCTCCAGCCCGCCATATCCAATTTCCCTGCTTTGCCGGCAAAAGTCCGGCAAAATGCCGAGTTGCTTATGCTCATTCCCCGGCAACCGACAATTCAAGCGCGCTGGGCCAGGGCGCAGGCCGAAGTCCTGCTGCCCGCCGCGCGCCAATGCTCTTCCCTGCTGATGATTTATTTCAAGGCACCTGATCCGGATGGATCCGGATTTGTTTCACTGCAATTGACACGGGGTAAAGAGGGCAAAGAAAATATTGGGGAAAAACGCAAAATCAAGTCCGGTGAATGGCAATGGCAAACCTGGATTTTATATCCCTTATCGCCTTCGTCCTCCGATTCCACCGCCAATGCGACCTGGCTGACATTGGCGACCTATCCGGCCTGGAATCCAGGCAAGCCAAGTTTCCCAAATGACCTTGGAATTCTTATCAGCCAGATCATTTGCCTGCCGATTCAATGACAACGTTCTTGTCAGGACCAAGTTTATCATGTTATATCCTACTCTATTCCGAAAGTTTGTTTAGGATTTCGATATTCGGATTTCGCATTTTGGTTTTGAATTAGATAGCGGGGTGTAGCGCAGCCTGGTAGCGCGCCAGCCTTGGGCGCTGGAAGTCGTGGGTTCAAATCCCACCGCCCCGACCCACCAAACCATTGATAACATTGACTTTCCTGCTTGTTGGCAAAATTGGCGACCTTGCTTTTTACCGTCTTAGGGTACAAAAAAAAAGAAACCAGGCACATCTCGGAACAGTCGAGCATAATATGGCGTGACATTCCGGAAGGAGGGTGGTAGATTCAGCCAAAACGTGAAATTAATTTGCGATGGAGTGAAAAATCCGGACTGTTTTCGTGCGGCCACGCACAGGCAGGCGATGTTCAACCTTATGACAACATAATTGGATAAAAATCTCAGTGACGGCTCTTACCGTCACTGATTCAGGCATGATCAATGGGAGGGTAAAATTATGCAAAAGCGTATCGCGTTATTAATCGTTGCCTTATGCTTGCTCGTCCCGCTTTCCGCGCGGGCCGCCGAGCGTAACAAACTGATTTTCATCAGCGATCTGCACATGAACGTGGATGTGCCCTACGCCTGGTTGAAAACCAATACCACTGCGCTCGCGGCGTTCATCAACCAAGTGAACGAGCGAGAAGACGTGGCGGAATTGATCATCTTGGGTGACATGCTGGATGACTGGATCGAAACCGTGGAAAATACTCCCCATACGTTTTATGACATTCTGGTGTCCACAAACAATGCCGAAGTCGTCGCGGCCTTGCAGTCCATTTGCCAAAACCCGAATATCACCGTCACATACGTCGTGGGCAATCACGATTTGCTTACATTCGAGGGGACCAACAAGACATCCATCACCAACATACTTCCGGGCTTGAATATCATTTCAGATTCGCCGGGTCTTGGCGCCTACACCAAGGACAGCGTGATTTGGGCCGAGCATGGTCACCGCTACTGCATGTTCAACGCGCCCGATATCTGGAGCCGAACCAACGGGCACCTGCCGTTGGGCTATTTCATATCACGCATCGCCGCCTCTAAGTCCGCGCGCGAGGGCAAGGTATATACCACGATGGATGCCCTTGATACATTTATTAAATCGCCCGGATCCTATTACACACCTCCTGCGGGCCAGGAAAACGTGGTGTTCAACGATGAATTCATTAATGCGCTCTTTGACATATTCGCGCTGGTCTGGGGCGGGTATATGCCGACGAACACCTATACGATGGGTACGGTGGATAGTTTCACCAACAACCCGTCCATTGACAACATCGGAAACATTTTTGACGGAATTTACAGCAACTGGCCGGTCCGCATGGACATCGTAAATCAATACGACGCGGTTTTGAACGAGGTGGGCCATCTGTCCAGCGCGGCCACTATGTTGTTTGAAATGCCCGACAACATCAAAACCAATTATCCCTTCACCCCCCGCGTCGTCCTTTTCGGCCATACGCACAAGGCGGCCTTCTATTATCATTGCGACACGGTCAATTCCATCTACGCCAACACCGGCACCTGGGTGGACGGCCCGCCGCGAACCTGGGTGGAAATCGAGATCAACCATGCCGGCAACAAGAATTTCTACACCGTTTCGTTATGGTTCGACGGCGAATCCGCGCCGCGCCAGAGTGCCACGGTGGATACTCCGTCCCTTGGATGCGGGTCGTGCAATGTTGTGGCGCATGATTTCGACGGCGACGGCCGGGCGGAGCCGGCGATGATTGACTCTTCCGGGAACTGGCATGTCTGGTTTTCGCGCTACGACTACACCCGGACCGGGCCGTATTTGTCGGCCGGCACAGGGTATGTTCCATTGGCGGCCGACTTTGACGGCGACGGCCGGGCGGACCCGGCGGTGGTTGACTCTTCCGGGAACTGGTATGTTTGGTTTTCGCGCTACGACTACACCCGGACCGGGCCGTACCCGTTGGCCGGCGCAGGATACG
>Ga0247840_10006214_pt1 | contig 17394 bp, 8 predicted proteins | sample LaCruzMarch2015__FD_192404 | JGI IMG/M metagenome (GOLD analysis project Ga0247840, IMG submission 192404) | Freshwater microbial communities from meromictic Lake La Cruz, Castile-La Mancha, Spain - LaCruzMarch2015_17m | ecosystem: Environmental > Aquatic > Freshwater > Lake | place: Spain... | reverse complement strand
GTTAAAATCCGGTTCCTTATCAAAGCCCATATTATTCTTTTTTAAAAGAATAGGTAAAAGGAGGTGTATTGTCAAGAGAAGTTGGGAAGGTTTTTTAGGGGTTGGGGGGAATGACTTACGGTTAATCAATAAAAGGCTACGGTAAGTAAAGAAATCATTAAAATTTAGTAGATACTTTTTTAAAAATGTAATTTAATGACTATATTTCGAGGATACTAAAATTCAATTATAGGACAATGAATAGAAATTTAATCAAGTATTCCTTATTATCCTTTTCAATATTTTTGTCTTGTACTTTTTGTTCATTTGCCCAAAATGCAATATCCACAACAGGGGGGCACATTAAATCAACAGGAGGTTCAACCAGTTTTACCGTTGGCCAGGTAGTGTATGTTTTGAAAAAAGGAAATGGTTCTTATTTGAATGAGGGAGTCCAACAAGTTTACACCAAAAAAACAACACCCATTGAGGAACTGGTTTATCTTAAAGAGGTTCAACTATATCCAAATCCGACCCAAGAAACCATGACTTTGATATTATGGTCGATGGAAGATGTTCAAGTTAGATATACCATTATGGATTATCTGGGAAAGGAAATTAAGAATGGGAATATTCTATCAGAAAAATCAGAGATATCATTAAGAGATTTGCCCTCAGGAAATTATTTCATTTCCTTGAAATCAAAGAAAGAAATTAGAATTTTCAAAATGGTTAAGATATAATCAGATGAAAAAGATCGCTCTATTAAGTTTAATGACTATAGTATTTATTGGTGATTTAGTTTCCCAAGCACCCAACCTGATGAGTTATCAAGCGGTGATTTGGGATGCAAGTGGAAACCTTGTTTCTGAAAAAATGGTGAATATTAAAATAAGTATTCTTCAAGGTTCAGTATCTGGAACCAGTGTTTATTCCGAAACACATAAAATACAAACGAATATAAATGGATTGGTCAGTTTAATGATTGGTGGAGGTACAAACGCTAGTGGTAAAATAACTGATATAAATTGGGGAGGAGGAAGTTATTTCTTAAAGACGGAAACGGATCCAACTGGAGGAGGAAATTTTACTATAACTGGAACGACCCAATTGGTGAGTGTTCCGTATGCATTACATTCAAATACATCAAATAACCTTGTTACACCAAAACCGGGTTTACCTGGTCAGATATTAACGGTAGACAAAGATGGTAAACCTATTTGGGTTTCAACGCTTCCCACAGTTAATAGCACTAATTCTTCCAATATTACGCCAAATACTGCTGCAAGTGGTGGAAATGTAATATCAGATGGAGGATCACCAGTTACAGCCAGAGGAGTGGTTTGGGCAACATTTCCAAATCCAACAGTTTCATTAAGTACAATAACCAATAATGGAAGTGGGTTAGGAATATTTTCCTCCACAATAAGTGGATTAATTTTAAATACAACTTATTATGCTCGAGCCTATGCAACGAATAATGTTGGAACTGGTTACGGAAATGAAATAACATTTACTACAAAATCAGATTCAACTTCTGTGATGGGAATACCTTGTCCTGGAACTCCAACAGTTAAGGATATTGACGGAAACACCTACAACACGGTTCAGATAGGTACACAATGTTGGACAAAGGAAAATTTAAAGGTTACGAAATATAATGATGGAACTACCATTCCTTTAGATACTTCAGGGGGAATGGGTGGCAATGGCACTGGGCAAACCTGGGGTTCAAGCTCTACAGGAGCCCGAACCATCTATGCAAATGATAACACTAATCTTACCACCTATGGATATTTATACAATTGGTTTGCTGTTGCTGACATTAAAAGACTTTGCCCAAATGGCTGGCATGTGCCAAGTGATGCAGAATGGACTAATTTAACAAATTACTTAGGTGGAGAAGCTGTAGCAAGTGGCAAAATGAAAACTACTGATACATCATTTTGGCAATTTCCTAATGCTGGAGCTACCAATGAAAGTGGTTTTTCTGCACTTCCAGGTGGCTATCGTAATTTTGTTGGAAAGTATACCAATATAAGACTTACTGCTTACTTTTGGAGTTCTACAGAGTATGACAAGGACAATGCTTGGGGAAGAGATCTAAACTGGTCCTATAATCTTGTTTACAGAGGTCTTTATGATAATAGCACCAAAGCATCCAGTGCCACGGTCCGTTGCCTAAAAGATACAAACGCAATTGTTTCCATACCCACACTTACTACCACTACTATTTCAGCAATTTCTGCCACCTCCTCCACATCTGGAGGAAATGTCACATCTGATGGTGGTGCTCCCATATCAGCCAGAGGGGTAGTTTGGTCAACAAGTACCAATCCAACTATTGCCTTAACCACCAAAACATCAAATGGCACTGGAACTGGTTCTTTTTCCTCAACTTTAACTAACCTAACATCTAAAACCACCTATTACGTTCGTTCTTATGCTACCAATAGCGCCGGAACAGGTTATGGGAATGAAATATCTTTTACAACATCTGATTCAACTAATGTAATGGGAATAACTTGCTCTGGGACGCCAACAGTTAAGGATATTGACGGAAACACCTACAACACGGTTCAGATTGGCACACAATGTTGGACAAAAGAAAATTTAAAGGTTACGAAATATAATGATGGAACAACCATTCCTTTGGATACTTCTGGGGGTTTAAACGGAAATGGTACAGGTCAGACATGGAGTGTAAGAACAACTGGTGCAAGAACTATATATGGGCATAATAACAATAATTTGGAAGTCTATGGTTATTTATATAACTGGTATGCAGTTGTTGATATTAAAAGACTTTGTCCAACTGGCTGGCATGTGCCCACCGATGCTGAGTGGACTATTTTGACTACTTATCTTGGGGGAGAAAGTGTGGCTGGTGGCAAGATGAAATCCAGTGGAACTACAAATTGGAATAGTCCAAATACAGGAGCAACGAATGAGAGCGGCTTTTCAGGTCTCCCAGGTGGTTATCGCTATAACGATGGTAGTTTCTCCACTATTAGAGACAATGCTTTCTTCTGGAGTGCTACTGAGAACTCCAGCAGTAACGCCTGGTTCCGCTTCCTGTACTACGCCAATGGCTATGTGGACAGGTACAACTACAGTAAGACGTTCGGTGCTTCCGTCCGCTGCCTCAGGGATTGACTATTTGTCTATTTGACTATTTGTGGGCGAGGTTTGCGGGTGGCAGCGATTGGAATTTTTTAAGCATCAACTTACCATTTTTAACATCTATTTACCTACTATAATGACAGAAGGATAAATAAATATCGTTCACAGCCTAAGAAATGAAAATCCCAAAAGGTAATAAAAGAGCAAACAATGGCTATTTATTACTTTTTGTTTTTTGATGAGAAGCAGACAAAACAAGATGATAGTCAACCCAACTTATTTTTCAAAAAAGAGATAAATTCAATCAAACCACCTCCCTAAAATGCTCATAAACCATGACCATTGCTAGGGTGTCCAGTTCGCAGTATTTCTTTAATCCTTGAGTAAGTTCCTCCCTTTCCTTTTCGCTCATATCCACATATTGGAGTTTGGCATAAGCTGTCAGCGCCATGCCCCCATCTGCAATGCCGTCCATTTCTGATAAGGTCTCCTCCATTTCCTCTTCATTCCAGCCATCAAATAATGGTGGAAGCATTTTATAGGGGCTGACCATTTGCCCATCATTTTCCTGCAACCAGATATGATTATTGCTGAAATTAAGGCTGCTCAAGCCTATTTCTCTTAATGGTCTGGCATATTTGTCACGAAGGAAATTGCTGCTCTGTAAGGCTGCCGGAAGAACTGCCTTGATGGAATTGGAACCCCTGGTGTGAGGATTATAATAATATTTCAGCACGATATTTCGTAAATCCACCATCGCTCTTTTTCCTTTCCATTTTTCCACACTATCAGATTTGGAAACAGAGATGGATTTAAGGAAAAGAATGAGTTCCTCCTTGTCTCCTTCCTCACTTTCCCTTAATTGTTCGATTATGGCATTGAGGATGGTGTTCTCATGACTTGCAAACATGAAAATGGTTCCAGCATCCTGACAAAGGGAAGCCCTTAATGCCCTTGCAAAATCAAAGTTGGGGAATTCCCCCGGTTGATTGCTAATGAATTCTGAGGCATGTCGAACGGTTCCATCTTCCTCAAGTTGATGATGGGAGAACTGGAATGCCACCTGTTCATAAGGTCTTCTGCCTTTTGTGAATGGAAGTGCCACCGCACTGGTTTCAAAATCGATGAAATGTAGGGGATATTTCCATTTGTCCATTTCTGCCTTCAATTCTTCCTTAAGGCAATAAATGGTTTCATCCTGGCTGGCAGCCTTTAGTACCTGAAGCCATCTTCTTTCAGAGGATGATATTTCCTGGGGTTTGACTTCCACCTTTAAATCATCCTCAGTAAGTTGGTCCATGAACAATCTGTTTTCTCTAAATAACTTACTTATAACATTGTTCCGGAAATTCCAGATTTCAAAAATATTGGGTGATTTGTGTTTATTTACCGGCCATCTGTGATGCCTTTCCATGCAATCGTGAAAACCTGACCTTTTGCCTTCTTGCAACTGTTGGTCAGTAGCACGAAATTCACAATTTTTGCAAGAACCATATTGGGTTGGCCAATGAGGATATTTCCCTGATTGGTAGGTCTCAGCCAGGAACTTAATTGTTGTGGCAAAGGTATATCCATCAAGCACCCTCTGTTTATCTTCCAGAATTTCCTGAATAAGGCTATTCACATTGATAACCGAAAGAATACTATCTCCTGTTTCTTCCAGGGTTTGAACCTTTTTGATGATTCCGGTTCTGGGGTCAGAAACCTTCGGATTTGGGACACGGAAAAACTGATTGAGACCATCAACGGAGGCTCTCTTGTTCTTATTTGCCATCATCAGATGAGCTGTCACCTTAAATGATGGAAAGGCATGGGTAAGGACATATTTCTGGAAGGCCAAATCAAAGAGATAAGGTTTCCAGCTGCTGACCAATCCACCTCTTTTCCCAATGAATAAATGGGGGTCAAGGGGGTCAAAAAGTTTGGCCTTCACCTCAATTAGGTCAATATGATTTCCCTTTTTGACCAATACATCCGTTCTGATAAAGAGGTCATCAAATAAAAAGGCTGCCTCATAAATAACCACATTATCATTCCTCAAAAGGTCTGCGGTCACCTTTGCTGAACCAACATAATCGTGATGGGGATTATCCACCAGATGTCCACCCGGATAATGCATCCTTGCCAGTTCCTCCACCTGAAAGCCACCTTGTGCCAGGGCTTGTAAAAAGGTATCATCCTCCTTAGTGCTGGGATATAGATTGTTATGGTGGGTAAAATGGAGTTTATTTGGGCATTCTGCGCCGATCTTAAATCTTGATTTTGAAAGGACTTTCATCGGCAAGTGTTTTTGGTTATCTTATTGATTGGCTCAATTTTAGGGGAATGGCTTTTCCTTTCCTAAATATAAGGAATGATTGTATGATTTTTTCTAGTTAACAAATAAAATGTATAGCTTTACAAATTACCTCGATAGCAAATATAAATCCAAGATTATGTATCCAAGAATCATATTGTTCATTCTTTTTCCCCTATTTGGTTTTTCGCAAGCTCCACAGAAAATGAATAATTAAAGTTTCGGAGCAAATTATCATTTCATTTAGTGAGAATATTTAATGTAGAAAAATGGAAACCAAACTATTTTTTAAATAGTTGTTTTTTTTATTTTCTGTAAGATTTAACATTGCTACTTCCCAATTAATTTTAAGTTCAAGAAAAAAATATTCTTGGCAAGATACACAAAAATATATTTTACAGTTTTCTAATAAAATATTTGAATCTGATGAATATTCACACTTAAGAGAAATTTATAATAATTTTATAAAGTTACATTTTTGGCTGAATTGGAAATTAGACTTTAACTCACTCACTTTATAGTTTATAAGTAGTAATCAAAAGTTAACCTTTTTACGAATTTAATAATCTAATTATGAGTTTTTTTATAATTTCTAAGATTTTATACCTTTAACTTTGTCATTTAAAAACTTTCTTTTCATGCCTAACAGATTAATAGCACGTTTTTTTGGATTTGCTGTGTACTTAATACTGGGTGTTCCAAATCTTGTTGGGGCTCAGAATATTCGGCTTAAGTTTCCCAAGTTTGAAGGCAGAGGATGGGTGTGGGTTCTCATGCGTGGTGAGGTCCAGGATACTATCCTAAGTGGAGTAATTCCTGCAGATGGCGTAGTAGATTTACAGCTTCCTGTCAATAGGGTTGGATATCAAGGGATGAGCCGCTGGTTACTCCGAGGCGGAGGCGGATTGGACATGGTGGTTAATGGCGAAAACTTTCAAGTCACCTGTTTGTCGGATCAACCTAATGAGGAAAACATTATTTATACCGGTTCACCAGAAAATGATTTCCTAAGGCAAAACTACAAGGAGCAGGAGCAACTCATGAATAAGTATGCTGCTGTGCAAATGCTGACCAGGGCCTATCCACCATTACATCCTTTGCACCAAACCGCACTGGAGGAACAACTTCGGCTGGAAGCGGATTGGGTGACCTTTCGGATAAAGTTGTCGGCTTCCCCCCTATATGCGGCTAGATTTCGGGAAATTGTTGATTTGACGCGGGGAATCTGGGGTAGGTTGAATCAGTCTGAGTCAGAGCGAGGCCAGGTAGTGGCTGAATTTCTAAATAACTCTTTATCCTGGCAGGCGCTATACACTAGCAATCACTGGAGCGAAGTAATATACAACTGGTCCCAACTTTACTGCGATTTTATTAAAGATGATGAAAAATTGATTGCAAGTGCTCGCCAGATTTTGAACAGTTTACACGATGCGGAAATTTACACTTCCTTTTGTAGATTTATGGCAAGGTATTTTGTTAAACTGAATAAAGATTCTCTTCTACAAGTCCTTGGTCCTGAAATAATGACAAGCGGACGTTTGTTAGTACAGGAAGGCTTCGCGTCTCAGTTTGGAGCACCCCAGAAAGGTATGTTGGCACCTAATTTACTTTTAACCCAAGGATTGGAAGAGGTTGATTTTAGTTCAAGTCCGGCAAGAGAGCTATCTGTTGGCAGCCTTTCTAAGACCTATAGCATATTAGTTTATTACCTGAGTGGCTGCGGTCCTTGTGAAGAAACCTTGAAACAATTGGTGGCATCTCATCCCATGTTAGCTGCAAAAGGAATCAGGCTGATTAGCATTTCAGCTGATACAGATTGGAAAGTATTCCAAGAATCAGCAGGTAAGCATCCTTGGGCAGACAAATATTTTGATGGTCAGGGATTCCAGGGACCCAACTTTATGCAATATGGTGTGGCGGGAACCCCTACTATATTTTTGCTTGATGAAAAAGGCATTATTCAGGTGAGAACCGCAAATCTGCTTGAAATTCTCGATTGGCTCGATACCAAGTTTTTTCGGTAAAGATCTTATTAATTTTTCTGCTATTACGCAGAATGACTGTGTGTCCCTACCATTTAAGGATAGGAAGATAAAAGAAAAGGTAAAAAAGGGAGTTGGCATAATAAAACTAGTTTGGATATTTGTTAAGTAATAAATTATTACTGACTTCGCTAAATAGACAATTTTTTTAAATTGTCTCAACGCATTCAGTATTTTTTGTTGTAAAGTTGCTTGAATTGATTGTGTTGTTTGGTTAAAAGTAGGGTGAGATAAATAGATTTGTTTTGTAAAGTCAGTTTTATTTTTAATGTTGTGATTGTTTTGGCGATGTCCAGCACTTTATCAGCACTTGAATCGATACCTGACAGGTTTAATATCCTGTCGAGTTGCTAGTAACAACAATACTTGTGCTTCAATACCTAATTTTGACGTGATATAAACATCTCATAAAAATCAAATTTTTTAGTCTTTAGATACTCATTTTGGTATCGCAAAAATTATAAAAAATTTATAATCAACGCAATAAAAAAAACCAAAAAAAGTGTAGCAAAGTCAGGAAATTATTTGTACTATAATTTTTAATAAACAAGGATTATCATCTACCAAGTTTTAACACACTATTTGAATTCAGTCCATTTAGGTTCATATTAGGGATTGAGATTAAATCCATAAGTATAAAAAAGGACTTATAGGGTTTATTGCTAAGTCACAACCCTATGTTTTTTGCTGAGAACAATAGCTCTACTTGGGCTATCTCATAATTAATTAGGTACTGTTAGTCATAGCTGTTTGCTTTTTAAAGTATTTTTACAAACTGAATTATGTAATAGCGGTACTTAACAATTTTAATTCTACTAAAGCTGAGCTAAAAATCAGGTAGACTCTGGACCTCAATTTATTTTAAGTGGTAGAGCCATTAGTTACATTGTAGTATGAGTGAATTATTAAGTATATCTGGCAATAGTATCTACCTGAATGAGGTTGTAATTATACAGATTTTACTCTGAGGATAACTCTAACAAAGGATTTGGTGAACCCAAAATGCATAAAATAAAATATTACCATTTCACTATTCTGATGGATGCGTTTGTAAATAAGATACTCCATTTTTGATTATTTGAGAAAGGAAGTCTATATTTGAGTTACCTATTCAGATTAAATAGAACAATCGATTTAGGGAATTGCCTTTAGTTAGTTATTTTCTCAATTTCAAGTTAATAGAGTAAAATAGATTTTAAAAAAATATAAAAGCGCATATGAAAAATTTAATCTTTAGCATTTTTTGTGCACTTATTGGCCTGCAAGTTACAATAGCCCAAGTTCCCAATCTGATGAGTTACCAGGCAGTAATTTGGGATGGCAATGGAAACTTAGTATCGGAAAAAATGGTAAATATTAAACTTAGTATACTTCAAGGTTCAGTTATTGGAACCAGTGTTTATTCGGAAACACATAGAGTACAAACAAATGTCAATGGATTAGTTAGTTTGATGATAGGAGGAGGATTTAATCTTTTAGGAAAAATATCAGATATAAATTGGGGAGGAGGAAGTTATTTCTTAAAGACGGAAACGGATCCAACTGGAGGAGGAAATTTTACTATAACTGGAACGACCCAATTGGTGAGTGTTCCTTACGCTTTAATTGCAGGAAACATCCAGACACCGAATACTGGATTACCTGGTCAGGTATTGAAACTTGATGAATTGGGAAAGCCCTATTGGGCTGGAGAATCCTTTCCAACAGTAAATACAATATCTGTAAATTCCATTTCAACTACAACAGCCATCTCAGGAGGGAACGTAAGTTCAGATGGAGGTGCCGCGATAACCACAAGAGGAGTGGTATGGTCAACGAATACAAATCCTATTATATCTTTGACAACAAAAACAAGTAATGGCACAGGTACCGGAACATTCAGTTCATCCCTAACAGGTTTGTCTCCAAACATTGTCTACTATATTAGGGCTTATGCAACCAATAGTGTTGGAACTGGATATGGGAATGAATTGTCGTTTAAATCAACAGCGTCAAGTACTTCGGATTGCACAGTCAATGGTGCAAATGGGGAAATACTAACTTTTTCGTGTTACAATCTGGGGGCTGTAGCAACTTCAGATCCCTATACACCAAGATGGGAACTCAACGGCGATTATTGGCAATGGGGAAGGAAGGAAAAAGCTGCAAATGGTCCGAGTAATGGGACAGTTGGTGGTGGCAACCACGAAGTAGTAACAGTTTGGAATAGAGTAGGAGCACCAATGGGCGCTTGGTCAGATGCAAATAAGACGGCAAATGACCCCTGTCCTTCTGGCTTCCGTTTACCAACCGCAGAGCAATGGGAGTCTATTGCTTCCACCAATATCAAAGAACTATATTTCACTTTTTCACTTTCTTATACTCACTACGATAATGGTTGGCGTATAAAAAAGTCATTTGATGACACGGGGGGGATATATTTGCCGAATGCTGGAGAAAGGAACTACTATGATGGCAGCTTGAACCTATGTCGAAGTTGTGATGGCTACTATTGGAGTAGTTCTTATGATTCAGTAATAAATCATGGCATAGGTTTTTCCAACTTTTCAGTTGGACCGCAAATTTCCACAACAGGACGTTCTATCCGTTGCATTGTAGAATAATTTTGCTATTTGTCTTTTTGACATGATAGATAGGGACAATTTTTCCTCCTAGTTTCAAGTTAATAATAGATTGTTAAACAGAAATGGAGTTAGAGAGGTATGTTACTTTCAACAAAATATATTAGTCGAACAAATATTTAGAGCTTTATAATGTTACACAAAATGATTTAATCACTGGATACTGAAACCACAATGGTATCTTCGTAATGAATTAAATAATATCTAAACTTTACAAAACTTTTTTAACCATGGCTAGAGATTATCATAGAGGATTTATAAATTAAATTTTCTATCTTGAGTTAGAATAAAACATAACAAAACTTCGCTTATACTTAGCAAAAACACTATTCAAAAAATAGTTTCGACATTATAATGTAACGTTGTCAAGCATAAATAACAACAAACAATAAATACAAGTAGTCAAAAAGATGATTGATATTCTAAAAAAACGGCACAAAATTGGAGATGTGGTAACCCTACACACTATAGATGCATCATTTACAGGGGTTATTGATGCTTTTGAGGAAAATTGTGTCATCTTATCCACAGACGAGGGTGATGAGTTTATTGCAAATGACACAATTAAGCGCATTTCTATTCCTAAAATAATAAATACAGAAAAAAAAGAAACTATAAAAGAAATAGAGATTAAGCAAGATGAGGCTAAAGTAGTAATGGAAGAAGAAGATAAAACTGAAAAAGTACAAGAAGTTTTAATCAAAACAGAATATAAAGCTGGGGATAAAATACCATTAGAAGAACTAGAAAAAAGAAAAGATAAGAAAATCAAACCCAAATTCCCTGAAACAAAAGGTAAGGGAATTGTACTAGATTCATTATCAGATTTAAGGCAACTTTTTCAGCCAGAAATTGAGGCAGAAAACAAAAAAATAGTTTCAGCAAACGGAACTATAGTCAGGTATTTTGGTGATAGAAACTTTGGGTTTATTACTGATTTGTTTGGTAATCCTGTTTGGTTTGGATTCAACAATATCATTGATGAAAGTTTACTTCAAACCCTTAGAGGAACAGTAACTAGTACAAATATACCAGTTCTTTTCACTTGGACTAAGAATTACAAAGGTGACTCCGCCGCATATATACATAAACCTAAAACTGTTGAGCTGGTTATCGAACTTGCTCAACTTTATTTTGAAAAAGAAGGCAAACCTGATACAGCACTTGGATTGATTGACCAGATTCTCTATTCATTACCAGGAAATTTTAGCGCAATCAAACTAAAAGAAGAAATAGAGAAAAAAAGGTTTCAGCAAAACACTTTTAAGCCGTCATTTAAGAGTTACGACCTAAATTATCAAAAAGCAAAAAAACTTCATAATATTGATAAGAATTATGAAGATGCATTGAAGTATTATTTCCATGCCTTAAAGAATAATGAAAAGAAGGAGAGTTGTATTAAAGATATTGCTATGCTATATGTTTCAATGGGTGAAACAGGTAAGGCAATAGAATTTATCAAAAAGTACGAGTATGAACTACCGGATAGTATTACTACATATTACTTTTTAGAAAACTTTTATGGATCTGTTAAAGATTTTAACAAGGTTTTAGAATATACAGAATTTTTGCTTGAGGAAAAATCTGTAATGAATGATAGACGAAAAAACTCAATGTATTTGTCAAAAAAAGGATTTGCATTGATACAATTAGATGAATTAGACGAAGCAAGAGAAGTTTTAGAGGAAGCAATAAGTATTCATAATGAAAATACTTATGCAAGTCGCTTATTGCAAGCACTTGATGAACCAGACAATGAAGAATTAAGCCAAATTATAGCTGACGCAGAATTTGATTCTTTTGGAGGAGGTTTAAGTAAATTTATTAAAGGTACAATTGAAAATTATGATGAATATTTTGGTGTTCCTGCAAAAGTGATTGATAGCGGAGATTTTTCAAAAGAGACTTTGAATGCGATAAGAAGGTTAATTGATACCGCAGGTAGAGCGAGACCAAGAGAAAGGGCAAATTATTTACTAACTGAGGCAAAACTAATGATAGCCTTAGAGCCCGAAAAAGAAAATATTCTTCGCTCTGTATTAGCTAGATATTGCAATGCTATGGCATTAAATCATATTTCTGAAAATTCATCAATGGATGTGATAAGATATTATTACTTAGAGGCATTTAGTTTAGAAGAAAACTATCGTTTTACAGCCCCGCAAGTAGCAATATATTTATTTACATTCAAATCAAGTTATACAGATTTGTTTGCGGTATCCACAAAAACACCTTCAATAGAAGATGCAATTAGTTTTGTCTTGGAGGGGGATTATCGTGAGAATATTTGGGAAGGGATTCTTTCTATGTTTTTATGGAATAGGAGTATTTCAGCACAAATAACAAGTAAACTTTATGAAAACCCTAAACTGAAAGAAAAATCTTTGATATTTCTATCTTCTATTGGTTTTCAATCAAATATAAATATTTTATCAGACGAATACACAAATCTTTTGAACCAAGCAAGAGAAAAAAGGCAACGGGATTATTCACGTTGGTTTGCATCTTTAAAAGCAATATCAAACAACGAAAATTTAGAACCACTAACGAATCTTTTGCTTGATTCATTAAATGAGGTAAGAAAAAGTTGGCTCACTCAATTAGATACTTCTCGCCTAAATATTATTGCAACAGATATTTATGATGTGTTAGCAACCTTTTTGCGTCAGTCAGGATACAGAGATAAAGAACGAAGTTACAATTTTGCAAAAGCCCAAATCAATCAGTTAATTACTGAAATTAAAGAAAAGCCTACTAAATTTTCTTACGAAGGCTTCGTTCCCTTGCTTGAAAAGATCGAACTTCTTTTGGACAAGTCATTTAAAACAGTAGAGGCGGCAAGCAGCCCAAAAGTTGAAATTTCTATTTTAGGAGAAGCCAATGTTCTTGGCAACGACAATGTTGTACCTTTCCAGTTGAAAGTAGAATCTTCTAAAAATTCATCGCCAATCCGTAATGTAAAAATCGTAGTTCAAACAACTGATGATATTACTTTTATTGAAAAGTCAAATGAATATTTTGATTCCATTGATGGAGGAGAAAGCCATATTTTTAATTTGTTCGTAAAAGTTTCAACTAAAATTGCAAATGAAAAAGCGACATCAATTAATATTACTTGTTTTTACAACAATCGTACAGAAGATGAGCCTGTAAAATTAGAAAAGCAACTTTCACTACGTCTTTATTCTGAAAATGAATTTGAGACAATACCAAATCCATACGAGAAATTGGCTAATGGAGGTCCCGTTACTGATAGGAGTATGTTTTACGGCAGAAATGAATTTATTGACAGAATTACAGAAGCAATAATATCAACTGATTCTAAACAAGTAGTTATCTACGGACAAAAACGTTCGGGAAAATCATCTGTATTGTATCATCTGAAAAAGAGTTTGGAAGACACTCAAAAGACATTTTGTATTTCTTTCAGCATAGGCGAAATTTTTGAAAATATTTCATCAGCAACTTTTTTCCATAAAATTCTTTTTACAATAGAAGAGGAATTAGAAAATTTATCTTTTGACGGCATAAAAGTACCATCTTTTAAATGCCCATTATATACAGAACTTAAAGATGCTCCTAATTCAGCAGATGTATTCAGAAAATACATTCGGAATTTTAAGAAGACTTGCCAGAATACACCAAATTGGCAAGACAAGAAATTAGTGGTAATGATAGATGAGTTTACTTATTTGTACACCGCTATTAAGGAAGGAAAAGTTTCTGATGCAATTATGAAACAATGGAAAGCAATTACTCAAAACGAAGATGCAACCTTTTCATCTGTTTTAGTTGGGCAAGATGTTTTTCCTTTATTTAAAAGTGAGTTTCCGAATGAGTTTGGAGTAACGCAAGATGAAAGGCTAACTTATCTTTCCAAAAAAGATGCCTTAAAATTGATTGAAGAACCCGTTTGGAACACCAAATCAAATAAGAGTCGTTATTTGGAAGATGCAGCAGAGAAAATAATTGAATACACATCTTGCAATCCTTATTATATACAGATTTTTTGTGCAAGGTTAATAAAAGAAATGAATGATAAGAAATTCATTGAAGCCACAAGAAGTGATATTAAACCCATTGCGGACAGTTTCTTATTTGGCGGGCAAGCGTTAACAAATGATAAATTTGATAACTTATTAAACGCGGGCGAAAAACACGACATTCAACGCATTCCACAAGAACACTCTAAGGCTGTTTTGAAAAAAATTGCAGAAGCAACCAAGTTTGTGACATATTGCTCACGTGAGGATATAAGCATAGGCAATAAAGAATATGAAGATATTATTCTTGACGACCTTAAAAACCGGGAAGTGATTGAACAACAAGGCAATAACTATAAAATCCAAGTTAAACTCTTTCAAGAATGGTTATTAAAGAACTAAATATAGCAAACCCATTTGCAGATAATGCAGGGATTGTAACAGGTGACCGTTTTGTTGGTAGGCAATCCGAAATAAACGAAATTCATACAAGGGTGCTTGGCAAATTGTATGGCAATTTGGCAATTGTTGGGCTTCCAAGAATTGGCAAGTCAAGTCTTGTATGGAATGCCTTGATTCCTTTAAAGGAAAAATTGCTACAAGAGAAGCATATTCTTGCCTACATATCAATAAGTTCGGGCGATAGTGCCATAAACTTCTTCAAAGGTTTAGCCCTTGCTATCCTTGACGAAATAGAGTTTGAAAAAGATTTAGTTGATATATACAGAAGATTGGAAAGCATATACAACGATATAAAAAGTAATCAAAATGATAGATTTGAGTTTTTAAACCAAGTCAAAAAGTTTTGTAAGTTTTGTAAAAGAAGTAACCTTCGCACAACTTTTATCCTTGATGAGTTTGATTATTCTGAAAACATATTTTCAGTAGCAGATTTTCAATTTTTAAGAGAACTTTCAACGCTTCCTGAAACAAAAATTTGTCTTGTAACTATTTCAAGACGCACAATCCAAGAGTTAGAGCCAGAAAATGGGGCAATTTCTAATTTTTACGGAGTTTTTTCTGAATTGCGTTTGCAATTGTTTAGTGAAAGTGATTTGAAGGCTTATTGGGAAAGAGTAGAGAATTTAGGTTTAGAAATATCAGAAGAGTATAAGAACCAAGTCTTTTATTTTGTAGGAAGCCACCCTTACTGGATGGATATGGTGAATTACCATATTTTTAATGGAATGAAAGCAGAGAAAAAGTCAAGCATTGAATTATTATCTGAAATTAGTAGTGAGTTAAAGAAATTTCTTTGGGATAATTATGATGATATTATTTCTCTAATGGAGAAAGAAGGCTTAAAAAGCCATTTTATTCAGGCAGTTGTAGGACCCGTAGTGAACTTGACTCAAATGGGTATTGAAAGACTTACCAAATATGGGTTGGTACAACCTATTTTGGCAAGAGAAAAATATGGAACTAATTTTCAAACATTGATAGATGTAGGTTTAGTTAATGAAAGTGATATTTCTTACAATTCTCTTTCAATTCATCTAAATGACTACCTCAAACAAAAAGAAACAGAGTTTGATATTTGGGCATTGTGGACAGAAGCAGAACACCAAGTTCGTAACTTGATAAAAATTTACCTCAAAGAAAAGTATGGTAATGATTGGAGAGATTCTTTTATATTAGCAAATCCAAGAAAAGAGAATGACATTTTTCGGCTGGAGGATATGCGAACAAGAAACAAAAAGACGTTTGGAAACTCAGCCTCAGACAATTTAGTAAGTTACACCTATCCACTAGATATGTGGAATTGTTTTATCTCATCTGACTGGACGTGGTTTCAAAGAATTTTAGCAGGACAGCAGGCAAATTGGCGTGAAAAGTTTTTGCTTTTGGCTAAAGTACGAAATCCTATAGCGCACAGCAACAGGGACTTTGTAATTCAAGACGAACAAACAAAAGCAAAGGAAATTTGTAACGAACTGATTACCAACATAAATAAATGGCAGGAAAATAATTAATGCTTTCCTAACATAGTGTAAAAGCGAAATAGTCCTGCCTCAGTCTAAACTTTGAGCTACCTTGCTTACACACTAAAACTTATATGGACTTAAACAAATGAGAATTATATTAATAGGAGATGTTCATGGTTGCATCGATGAGTTGAAAATTTTAATTTCAGAATGTAAACTGAATACAGGGGATTATATTTTTTTTTTGGGTGACTTAATAAATAAAGGTCCAAATTCTATTGGAGTTTTAAATTATGTACTTTTTTTATCGGAATATTATAATGTTAAATTAATCATAGGCAATCATGAAGAAAAATTTTTAAGATTCCTTTATAACAAAAAGAATAATTTGAAAGCGTTTAATCAGATGAATTTACAATTTGATTATTACGAACTAGAAAAAAATATTTCACCACAAATATTAAATTTTTTAGAAAAAAGTTACTTTTCATATCGAATTTCTGAATTAGATATTCTTTTAATCCATGGTGGCCTTACAAAGGATTGCAAGTTTGACTTTAAAACAAACTATAGATATGATTTTCATTCACATGGAGAATTCAAAGAATTGAAGCTAATAACAATGACAAGATATCTTGATAAAAATGGTAAATTTGTAGCCTTAGGTAATGAAGATGAAAATAGTAAATTTTGGGCGGAGGATTATGAGGGTAAATTTGGCCTGGTCTTTTTTGGACATCACGTTTTCTTAAATGATGAACCTAAGAACTTTAAAAATGCTATTGGACTTGATGGAGGTTGTGTGTTTGGTGGTTATTTATTTGCTTATATTTTAGAAGGTAATGAAAAATCATGGATTAAAGTGAAGGCTCAAAGAAAATATTTTTGATAATAATTGACTAAAGTTTAGGATTAAATTATTTGAAACCGCATGTCCAAGTGAATATTCTGCTCAAACTGGGTTCTTCGTCACTTTTGGTGAATACATTTAATTTTAGCTCACATTTTTTCGATCACACCTTTTTTAATGAAGTTTCTTGTTAATATTAGCCGGTTCTTGATTATTCCTATTTTTCTTGTTAATGAATAAATATGAAATTTCACCAAAAGTGACGAAGAACCAGTTTGCCCTGGATTTAGTGGCTCAGTTTGACCGGAATATTCACTTTTGACAATTACAAGCCTAAAAAACTTAACTTTACGTATTGAAAATTCAAATCAAAAAAGATGAAACTAAAAGAGAAAATCAGCATTGATGAATTTGATGGCAAACACTTGCAAATTAGATTAGTTGAGCAAGTGCCAACTAATGAGAAAAAAGCTGTAATTACTCATTACCTTCATAATATTGACAATGTTGTTGCTAAGCATTTTAAAAAAGATGCTTTAAAATATATTAAAGAATATGTCCAGTACGAAGAGGAA
>Ga0247840_10006212_pt1 | contig 17400 bp, 14 predicted proteins | sample LaCruzMarch2015__FD_192404 | JGI IMG/M metagenome (GOLD analysis project Ga0247840, IMG submission 192404) | Freshwater microbial communities from meromictic Lake La Cruz, Castile-La Mancha, Spain - LaCruzMarch2015_17m | ecosystem: Environmental > Aquatic > Freshwater > Lake | place: Spain... | reverse complement strand
GGGCGGTCCCGTCTCCATGCGATATTTTTACGGGAAGTCTGGGAAACTGAGCACGGCGGAGGAATACGACACCCACGGCAAACTGTTGTGGGTGCATGAGTATTCCAATGATTTGCGTCGCGTGTGGTTCAAGGCCCCAAAGCCGGAGGGGAGCTTCGTAACATGCGGCGCGAACACCCAAGCTCAGGCGGTTGCCAACTACCCCGGAACGAAGAATTTCTACAGAAGCTCTATCGTCGGTTATGAGCTGGATCTGGATTCGCGCGGGCGTGTCCAAAAAAAGACATTCCTCAATAGCGACAAGGTGCCCACCCACGATGCGGAGGGAGTGGCGGGGATCCGGTGCGAATACGATCCCGCAGGGCATCTGGCGAAATTGTCGTTCCTTGGAACCGACGGCCAGCCAACGGCGGTCCGGTGTGGGGTTTCAAGCGTAGCCTGCACCTACGACTCCAAGGGCCGACGAATCTCTGTCGAATGGCGGAACGAAAAAGGGGACCTCATCCCAAATGCGAGTGGCGTAGCCCGGCATACCCGCCGCTTTGACCGGTGGGGCAATCCCATCAAAAGGAACAACCTCTGTCCCGATGGAAAACCGTATCTGAATGGTGACGGCTACGCGGGCGCGAAATCTGCGTTTGACGACGTTGGGAACCGGGTCAGCACGACATTTCTCGGCACGGATGGAAAGCCGTGTGTAATGGCTGACGGTTACGCAGGCTGGCAGACGAAGTTTGACGGACACGGAAATCAAATTGAAACCACCTACCTCGGTGTGGATGGCAAACCGTGCTTGAACAAGGAAGGAGTGGCGGGCGAGAGGTCGAAATTCGATGAGCATGGCCACGAAGTCGAAACGGCCTACTTCGGCACTGATGGAAAGCCCTGTCTGAGCAGCGCTGGCCATGCAGGCTGGCGGGCACAATTTAACGTGTCCGGAAATCGTGCTGAAACGACCTACTTCGGCATCGATGGCAAACCCTGCCTGAGCACTGATGGCACAGCGGGCAGCAGGGTGATTTTCGATGAGCGTGGCCGTGATGCCGGATGGATCAACTTGGGGATGGATGGCAAGCCGTGTTTAAGCAAGGACGGCCACGCGGGCATGAGAGCGAAGATCGACGAACGCGGAAACTACGTCGAGATGGTGAAGGTTGGCGTGGACGGGACCCCCTGTCTGGGCACGGATGGCTACGCGGGTTGGAAAGCGGTCTTCGACGAGTGGGGGCATCAAACCGAGCAGACCTATTTCGGAGTCGATGGCGAACCGTGCCTGACCAAAGGAGAAAACGGGCTCGCCCGGTGGAAAGTGAAGTTTGACGAACATGGCAACCGGGCCGAAATGTTGTCGCTGGGGACAAAAGGCGAGGTGTTGTCCAACATTCGCTATCTTGCCAACGGCGAGGTGGAAAATATCAAACCCCTGCAACCATGAAATCACGCATCACCAAGCAGCCCGAAATCACCCTCATTTCCCCGGAGGGCAAACCCGTCCGCATATCCGAATACTTCGAGTGCCCGGAGGTGGTCATCATCGGGAAGAATGGGGTCTCCTTCGACGGGTGGGTATTCCGAACCGACGGCGAAATTGTTGAATCAGATCTCGCGTGGCTGGTCCACCAAATCGCGACTATCCAAAAGGCGCAGGGGAGAGAGCGGGCAGAATCGCTTGTCACTGCCCTCGAAAGACTCATCCGCACGCCAGGAGGCAGGGCAGGCTGCCATACACTCAACCGGCATTGAAATGTGCAAGTCGCCGCCATTTTTTACCTACCCCACGATCCCGGCTACTCGTTTGGGGTGCTGTTCTCGCGGTCGCGGCGCTGACCAGCCTTCCACTTCTTCGCCAGAACGATCTTCTGTGCCCGGCTCAGAGATTTCACGGAGTATTCCAGACGGGAAGCGGCTGACCGGCTATCCGCTGCCGTGAAGGCAACCAGTTTGGCAGGCCGGTGGGCTCGGACATACGCGGACCCCTTGCCGGAGTTGTGAACCTTGAGCCGCCGCTGAACGTCGGTCGTGATCCCGGTGTAGAGGCAGCCGTTCGAGCACCGGAGCATGTAAACGAACCACGGCTTGGGGAGTGCCTTGGGCATGGAAAGAGTCTCTACGGCATCCACCGGGTCCAAATCCGTGGCACCGGCTCCGGTCTGCGGAACAGGCTTCGCAGAAATGCAAAGAGAGCTTTCATGCGGAAAGGTTCGCCACTTCCGGGGAAGGTGGCAAGCGAAGGAAAGTGATTTAAGCCACCGGTTCGTGCAAACGCTCAGGGATGGCCACCCATCTGCCAGGCCTTGATCGCCTCGACCGGGTGGATGAGCATGATGACGTTGAGGGTGAGGTTGTCCCGCACCCAGAGCGCACAGCCAACCTCCATCGCGACGAAGAGCGCCACGCTCGCCCAAAGCGGGAGCCGCCATGCCAGAAAGAACCCGAGGCACATCATCAGAATATCGCTCAGGGAATTGAGGATGCTGTCGCCCGAATACCCGAGGGCCATTGTTGCCTCGCGGTAGCGGTTGATGATGATCGGCGAGTTTTCGAGCATTTCCCATCCCGCCTCCACCAGCACGGCTATCAGGAAACGGAACCGGATCGGCACGCGCCGGGCAAAGAGCCAAAGCAGGCCGAAAAACAAGAGCCCATGGCCAATGTGGGAGAAGGAGTAGGCATCCAACAGGCGCTGGGAACATTCGCTGCTCCAGATGTCGCCCTCCCAGAGACCTGGCTTGCCATCAGGCCCGAAAAGCGAGCGCCCCATCCACCACTCGAAACCGGCCGTGACGCCAAGGACCGCCGCAAATCCCCAAATAATCGTGGAACGCCTCCTCAAGTTTTCTCTCATAGTGCGGGAAAGCTTTATGGGGGAGCGACTCACGCCGCAAATGTCCGCAGGGTCTCCCAGAGGCGGGCGTGGTCGAGGAGGATGTCTTTGAGGCCCTGCCGGACGGTGGGGGAGTTGAGGGCCTGGGTGCTCATCTGGGTGTGGGCGTCGAGGGCGGACATGATGGCGCTCAGGAGTTCGGAGTTGAGGTCCGGGGAATTGGCGAACTGCTCGCGGCTGTTGTTCGCGGCCTGCTGCTGGAGCTTCGGGGATTCCAGGAGTTTGCCCATGATGACCTTGTTGACGTAAACGAGTTTGTCCTGGTCGGTGAGCTCGCCCTCGAACAGGTCGTTGACCTTTTCGATGATCGCGCTGAGGTAGGCGGTCTCTTTTTCCTGCACCCGGCCGCTGCCGGTTTCGGTGATCGGGTCGAGCTTCGGCGTGTCGCCAGCGCCGAGAGGCATCGGTCGCTTGCCAAGGTTTTTCAGGTTGTGGTGGGTGAGCACGACCTTCGAGAGGTCGATGCCCTCGCGTTCGCGGCCGAATTCCAGCAGCGGGATCAGGACCCTGAAAAAGATCGAGCGCTTCTCGACCGCGGTGTTGCCGTAGTCGAAGATCTGGGAGAGGAACGTGTAAAGCCGCACGTAGGCACCCATGTCCCCCTTGAAGAGGATCAGCGCATTCAGCTCGTCCTGGGCGGCTTTGGCGGCGTCAGCGTCCTCCTTGGCTTTGGCCACCTTCAGGGCCTCCTGTGCCGCCTTGTAGCGCTTCATCAGGCGATCCACCACCGGCGTCAGCGCGGCCACGAGGTCGCCCTGCTTCGATTTCGGGTTCAGCTCCACCGCCACGACGCGATCCACCTCGAAGTCGTCGTAATGCCCGGCGGCGTCGAGCTTGGCGCGGAGGTTGAAAACGAGATTCGGGTCGGTCGTATTCGCAAGCTCGGCCGTGGTGTAGTAGGACTTGAACGCGGCGAGGACGTCCGCCGTGTCGTTGACGAAGTCCAGCACATACGTCGTGTCCTTGCCGGGGTGGGCGCGGTTGAGGCGGGAGAGGGTCTGCACGGCCTGGATCCCCGCCAGCCGCTTGTCCACATACATGCCGCACAGAAGCGGTTGGTCGAAGCCGGTCTGAAATTTGTTTGCGACGAGCAGGATTTGGTATTCCTCGCCCTTGAACGCCTCGCGGATGTCGCGGCCTTTCAGGTTCGGGTTCAACGTCTCGCTGTTCTCGGTAAAGGCGTCGGGGCCGGAGGCTTTGTCGTTCACCTCGCCGGAGAACGCCACGAGCGTCCGCATGGGATAGCCACGGCTCTTGATGTATTTGTCGATGGCCAGTTGCCAGCGCACGGCCTCGACCCGGCTGGCCACGACGACCATCGCCTTGGCCTTCCCGGCCAGGAGCGGGGCCACGAACTGCCGGTAGTGCTCGACCACGATCTGCACCTTCTGGGCGATGTTGTAGGGGTGGAGCCGCACCCAGCCCATGATCCCCTTCATGGCGGCGCTGCGCTCGACCGTCTTCTCGTCGTATTCGCGGCCCTCGTGCGCCAGTTTGAACGCCAGCTTGTATGGCGTGTAGTTTTCCAGCACGTCGAGGATGAACCCCTCTTCGATGGCCTGCCGCATGGAATAAACGTGGAACGGGGCCGGGATATTGTCAGGACTGGCGGGGCGCGACGGGTCGGGGCGTGTGCCGAAAAGCTCCAGCGTCTTGGTCTTCGGCGTGGCCGTGAACGCGATGAACGTGATCCCGGTATCCGCCGCCCGCGCGGACATCTGGGCCACCAGGATGTCTTCCGTGCTGACCTCGCCGCCGTCGCCGAGTTCCAGGATTTCCTCGGGCGAAAGCACTGCCTTTAGCTTTGCCGCCGCCTCGCCGCTCTGGGAACTATGCGCCTCGTCCGCGATCACGGCGAACCGCTTGCCCTGCGTGGCCGCCAGCTTGCGCACGGCTTCGAGCGCGAACGGAAATGTCTGGATCGTGCAGACAACGATCTTTTTGTCGCCGGAGAGCGCCGCCGCCAGCTCTGCGCTCTTGCTGCCGTCGTTGCCCTTGATCGTGGCCACGACCCCGCTGGTGCGCTCGAAGTCGAAGATGGCCTCCGAGAGCTGCGAGTCGATCACCGTCCGGTCCGAGACCACGAGCACGGTGTCGAACACCTTCTTGTTTTCGGCATCGTGCAGGTCGGCAAGGAAGTGCGCCGTCCACGCGATGGAATTTGTTTTCCCCGAGCCGGCCGAGTGCTGGACTAGATACCTTCCGCCCGCACCTTCCGCCAGAACGGCATTCAGGATCTCGCGCGTCACGTCGAGCTGGTGGTATCGGGGGAAAATGATTTGGGTGATCTGCTTCTTCTTGTCCCGCTGTGCGATGAGGTAGCGTCCGAGGATGTCCAGCCAGCTTTCCCGCGCCCAGACCTCCTGCCAGAGATACGCCGTGCGGTGTCCGCCCGCCGGGTTTGCGGGGTTGCCTGCCGCGCCGTTGTCACCTTGGTTGAATGGCAGGAACTCCGGCGCCGGTCCGGCCAGCTTCGTGACCATGCGGACCTCGGCGTTGCTAACCGCGAAATGCACGAGCGCACCGTTGGGGAACGACAGCAGCGGCTCGGGGGCCTTGCCTTTGGGATGGGGGTGCCGATCAAAACGATACTGGTCAACGGCGTCGCCGATGCTCTGGGTGAAGTCGGTCTTCAGCTCGACCGTGGCCACGGGCACGCCATTGAGAAAGAGCACGAGGTCGATGCAGTTTTCGTTGTGCTGGGAATACCGGACCTGCCGCACCACCCGGAGGCGGTTCGTGGCGTAGCGTGAGAGAATCTCCGGGTTGATCCCCAGCGCTGGCTTGAACTGCGCGAGCTTGAGCGGCTGGCGGAGCCCGAGGATCTCGATGCCCTGCCGGAGCACGTCGAGCGTGCCGCGCTGGTCGATCTGCTCCCGCAGGCGGGCGAGCAGGGTGTCACCGGCATTGGCACCGTGGTTCTTGGTCAGCGCTTCCCACGCCTTCGGCTGGGTCTCCTGCACCCAGGCCAGCACATCCGTCGGGAAGAGTGCTCGTGCCCGGTCGTAGCCCGCCGCATCGCCCTCGGCATACAGCCAGCCGTTGGCGGCGAGGTGCCCGCAGATCTCGTCCTCGAAGTGGATTTCTTTGTGGAGGCTCATGGGGATTTCTTGCCCTTGATCGCCTTCTTCGCCTTCGACTCCAGGCGCTTGATGCTCTCGGCTGTGGGCAGATGCTCGGGCATGGTGCCGCCCAATTCCTTGATGGTCTGGCGGACTTTGGCACCGACCTCGCGGTGGGCTTGGTTGGCCTTCGCTTTGCCGACAATTTTTTCCCGGCGCAGTTTTTCCTCCGCCTGCGTGGCGCGAAAGAGATTCGCCGCAAGCTCGGTGCTGCCCATATGGTCGAGAATTTCCTCCCCCTTTTTCAAGCCTTTGCGGGCGTGGATGTCCTGTGCTCCGAGTCCGCCGTAGAGGCCGATATAACCGTGGTTCTGGAAAATGGCGTAGTCGCGTGGCTCAATGACGCCCGCACCCTTGGCCGCGTCGGCCAACTGGCTGTTGTGCATTCTCAGCTCCGAGCGGATCGTGAGGCGGCGTTGATCTTCGATCTCCTGGTCGCTCAGCTCTTGCCGCCGGGTCTGAATGGCGAAGTAGGTCTGGCCGACGGCAACGATTTCCTTGGCAGGATCGGCGTTCTGGATGACGAGGTAGCAGGCGTAACGCGACATCATCACGGTCTGCACCGGACGCTGCCCGCCTTTTCCGATCGTGATCATATCGTCGATCCCGACGAAATGATCCTCCACCCGCTGCCCGCTGTTGAAACAGGCGGTGCGCGCCTTCTCGATCACCGCGAGAAAGTGGCGGTAATTCACGTAGCCAAGCACGCGGGCAAAATCCCGGCTGGACCAAAACTCGTTGCCCGCCGGATTCGTCCGGCGGATTTGCTCAAACGGTGTGATTTCGTGGCTCATAAATTTTCAACCCATGTTGGCAGATCGCGTTCGATCTCCTCGATGGGGATGCGCTGGCCGCTGTCGATCTCCGCGAGCCCCTTCCTCACCCCTGCCATAAACTCGATCTTCCGGGCGTCTTCCTGGAGCGTCGCATCTTTGGCGATTGGCTTGCTGCTCATGCCGGAACGCTGCCTCCCGGCTTGCGAACATTCAAGGACGGATCGCGCACGTCAATCTGCCCGGTGACGGCGGCGGAGATCAGCGCGGTCCGACGTTCCTGCAGCAGGTCGATGGCGCGTTGGGCTTCGGCGGTGAGTGTGTCGAACTTGGCGAGTTCGGCGTCGAGGAAGGCAGCGATGGCTAGCTGTTCCTTTGCTGGCGGAAAAGCAAACCGGTATCTTCTGAGCTTTTCGGCGGGCAGGTGTTCAATGGTGGTTTCATTGCCTCCGGCGACGAATACTCCTTGGTCAGCCGCCAAGCTCATCACGTAGTAGAGGAATCGCGTGGTGTCTTCCTGGGGGCGATGAGGCCGCATCCGGTGAAGTGCCTTTTGATAGTAACATTCGCCAATCGCTCCAGACCAGATCGCTGAGCGGCCCGGATAGCTGCCCCCTTCATTGACGAGAAGATCGCCGGGGTTCAGTCGAAACTTGGAACGCGCATCCTCATCAAAGTCCATCTCGGGCAACTCCTCTGTATTTATTATGCCCCATTGGACATCGAACACGCGAAGATATGGTCTCAGGTGTTCTCCGGTGATCTTCGCGGCATCCAGCATCTTTCCGAGTTGGACACTGTAATGGTATGAGACCGGCACAACCTCCCAATGCTCCGGCACGTCGCCGAGCCATTCGATGCCGGAGGGTTTCATGGGGGCGCGGGGGTTGAGGCCCTTGGTGACGGCGTGGGAAATGACGGCCTGGCGTTTTTCTTTCAGCAGTTCCATCAGCCGCCGCTGCTCCGCCACCAGCCCGTCAATCTTCGCCGTCTCCCGGTCGAGAAACTCGGCGATCTCAACTTGTTCTCCCTTGGGAGGCACCGGGATCGGGATGCCGACAAGCTCACTGGCGTTGATCGCCGGATAGCTCACACCCGTAGAGCGTGCGATGACCTGCTCGACAAAATAGCTGGCGGAAAGAACATTCCCCAAGAAATCCGGCGCAAGCGCATCGCGTGGCCTGACCACCGCGAAGCCCGTCGAGACGACCAAGTTATCTTCCGGTTTCCGAATCCTAGCGATGGCCCGGAGATACGTTCGCACTGTCGAGACGATTACATCACCATGTCTTACCTGACGTCGCGCTCGTGATGGAGCCGCCGAGAACGGCATGGCTTCTTTCGCAGTGATGCCATTCACGCCATCAACGCTGGAGATATCAACGTAAGCGATCTCGGTATCGGGTGCGGTGGTCTCATCAAGAACGTCATCATTGTGAGTGGACACTGCCTTCAACGGCCTCACCTCCCACCCCTCCGGCACGTCGCCCAGCCACTCCACGCCGCTGGGTTTGTATTTCGGGTAGCGGGGGAAGCTCATGGGGTGGCGTCGTGACCCAAAGCCATTTGTGCAATGCAGCGTTGCACGATTGTGGTGCCCTCGCTTTCAGGGTGCTGTAAATAGTGCCACAGCCGGTGGCATTTCTCCTGAAACAAGCGGGCCTCGCAGATCATGGGGTGTCCGTGCGGGCGCGTTCTTCGGCGATCTGGAGGGTAAGTTCGAGTTCGCGGCGGAGCTCTTCGCGGTCCGGCAGGTAGAGCTGGTATTTCTGGACGAAGAGCTGGCTGTTCATCTGGTAGGTGGCGTATTCGACGAGCAGCTCGTCCTTGTGGCGGGTGAGGATGATGCCGATGGGCGGGTTGTCGCCCTCGGAGTTTTCCTCCGTCGCGAAGTATCCGAGGTAGAGGTTCATCTGGCCGATGTCGTGGTGCTGCACCTCGTTCATCTTGAGATCGATGAGGACGAAGCAGCGCAGGATGCGGTGGTAGAAAACGAGGTCCACCCGATAGTGGGTGTTGTTGAGGGTGACGCGGTATTGCCTGCCGACGAAGGTGAACCCTTTGCCGAGTTCCAGCAGAAAGGGCTGGAGGTGGTCGCAGAGGAGGGTCTCCAGGTCGGTCTCGGAGACCGCGTGCGGCTCCGGGATTTTCAGGAACTCGAAAACAAAGGGATCCCGGAGGATATCGTCGGGCTGGGAGATGATCTGGCCTTGCGAGGCAAGCTGGAGGATGGCGTCCTTGTCTTTCCCGGCGGCAAGACGGAGGAAGAGCGAGGATTTTTTCTGGCGCTGAAGCTCGGGGACGGACCACTTCTCGCGGATGGCCTGCTGCTCGTAAAAGCTGCGTTCCAGCTCGTCGTCAAGCTTCAGGAGCTCGACAAAGTGCGACCAGCTCAAAAGGTCAGAAGGCTTCTGACTTTTTGGGTAGCGCAGGTAAAGCAGGCGCATATACACGAGATTGCTGCGGCTGAACCCCTTCCCGTGCCGGAGCTTGAGATCGCGGCTGAGATTCGTGAGAAGGGCCGCACCGTATTCGGCCCGGACTTTGCCGCCCTGCTCGAACTCGACGATGTCATGCCCGATTTGCCAGTAGGTCTCGGTGATGTGGGTATTGACGGCTTGGTTGGCCCGAAGCTGGCCCGTGGTGTAAACGTCGCAGATACGGCCCAGCAGCCGCTGGTAATCGGAATCGGTGGTTAGTTCGGTTTTCATTTCGTCAGCCCCCCGATCATGGTGAGGATGCGGTCGGTGACGCCCTTCAGCTCGGCGTCGATCTCGGCCAGCGGGCGTGGGGGCTGGAAGACGTAGAAGTGGCGGTTGAACGGGATCTCGTATCCGACCTTGGTCTTCTCGTGGTCGATCCAGGCGTCCGGCGCGTGGGGTAGGACCTCGCGTTTGAAATACGTGTCCACGTCCTCGGCGAGCGGGACGTTCTCGGTGTCGCGGAGGCTGGCATCCGGCACGGGCTTGCCTTTCCCCTTACCCTTGGTGCCGAGGACGACCTTGCCCTTGGCATCGCGCTCCGGGCGCTCGACGGTGATCGTGCGGTAGCCGAAGTCCTCGTTTTTGAAGATCCGGCTTATGGGGGTCTTCGCCCCTTCTGTTTTGCCGTCGCGGGTGACCTCGCGGAAATTCCCGAACAGCTTGGTGATGTCCTCGATGTGCGCGGGGCTGAGTTCCTTGCGTTTGCTGCCGAGGCTTTTCCGCATCTTCTGCCAGAACCCGCTGGCGTCGATGAGCTGGACCTTGCCCTTGCGTGCGGCGGGCTTCCGGTTGCTTACGATCCAGACGTAGGTCGAGATGCCGGTGTTGTAGAACATGTCGGTCGGGAGGGCGATGATCGCCTCGACGAGGTCGTTCTCCAGCACGTAGCGGCGGATCTCGCTCTCGCCGCTGCCCGCGCCGCCGGTGAAGAGCGGTGAGCCGTTGAGCACGATGCCGAACCGGCTGCCGCCATCGACCGCCGACCGCATCTTGGAAATCAGGTGCAGGAGAAAGAGGAGGGACCCGTCGCTCACGCGCGGCAGTCCGGGGCCGAAGCGGCCGTTGAAACCCATCTGCTCAAATTCCTTGCGGATCACGGCCTCGATCTTCTTCCACTCCACGCCGAAAGGCGGGTTCGAGAGCATGTAGTCGAAGAATTTCCCCAGCAGGCCGTCGGCGGAGAGGGTGTTGCCGAAGATGATGTTCGCGATGTCCTGGCCCTTGATGAGCATGTCGGCCTTGCAGATCGCGTAGGACTCCGGGTTGAGCTCCTGCCCATACATGACGAGCCGGGCATCGGGGTTCAGGCTGGCGAGGTGTTCGCCGCCAACGCTCAGCATGCCGCCCGTGCCCGCCGTGGGGTCGTAGAGGCTGCGGACGACGCCGGGCTTGGTGAGGGCATCGTCGTCCTCGATGAAGAGCAGGTTGACCATGAGCCGGATGGCATCTCGCGGGGTGAAGTGCTCCCCGGCGGTCTCGTTGGAAATTTCCGCGAACTTGCGGATCAGCTCCTCGAAGACCGCGCCCATCTGGGCGTTGCTCACGGCCTTCGGGTGGAGGTCGATGTTGGCGAACTTTTCCGTGATCTGGTAGAGGAGCCCGGCGCGGTCAAGCCGGTCGAGCTGGGTGTGGAAGTCGAACTTCTCGAAGATGTCGCGCACGGCTGGCGAGAACGCCTGCATGTAGGCGCGGAGGTTCTCGCCGATGTGGTCCTGGTCGCCCATGAGCTTCTTCATGTCGAGCGGCGACGTGTTGTAGAAGTGCTGGGCGGCCTTCCGCAGAAGGAACGGCTCGGGGTTCAGCCCGGCCTTCTCCCGCTTGGCCAGCTCGGCGAGCACGTCGGCCTTGGTGGCCTCCAGCACGCAGTCCAGCCGCCGCAGGACGGTGAACGGCAGGATGACCTTGCCGTAGTCGGACTGCTTGTAGTCGCCCCGGAGAAGATCGGCGACGGACCAGATAAAGGAGGAGAGGTTGGACATGTATATTCAAAAACGGAAAATGCGGCAGGCCGAACGGTCGTGGATCATGGGCAGCATCCCGAAAAAATGCACGCCCGCAGTGAGCGACGCGAACAGAGGAAAAACCAGCGGCGGGATCCAAAAGAAATAGACATTCAGGCACTCATCTCTATCAGGCGGAAAAGACAAAGGCTGTCCTACCCCGCATTATTTTCAGTTCCACAGAGCGTTGCACAGGACGCCTCCTCCTGACGAGGAAGATTGGAAACCGGAGTTGGCCACAGCCTTTCACAGCGATAGGAATAAAATCCCGCTGGCATCTGGCGAACCCGAAACTCGGGCGGCCATTCAATCCAGTCCCCGCCATGGCCGTGACGCAAATGGAGCCGCTGGCCGTTCCACCAGGCATTCGATCCCAGTTGCTTCAGGAAGAAGCTCGCCCCGGTCGCTTCGCATTGGCGTTTCAAATCCAGCGCCCAATCGAGATCAAACGGCTTCGCCCCGTCCCCGGACTGCCCGCCAACGATGCACAAGTCGAAGCCCGCAAGAGGAAGTCCAACCCGATCCCAGAGCGGCTCAACGCTCAGGCCTTTGAACCGGGACGGGACTTTCTGCAAAGCCTCCGCCCGCCACACGGTTGCCGGTCCGGTCACCGTCGTCATGGCGACCAGGTTGTCCGGCCAGCTCCGGCCCAGATCACACAGCCAACGTCCGAACTCCGCCATCCGTTTCGGATGCTTCGACAACCAGAGCCAGAGATGACGCTGACCGGCAGCGCCGGTGACATTGCCGATGATCTCCGACTCCAGATACTCGAAATCAACCTCCGGGCTGAGCGCGTCGCCCATGTCCGACACGAAAATCAGACGCGGCAGGAAGTCGAGCCACGGCTTCGACTTCCGTATCATCCCGAAAAGATCCGGCCACCCCGCCGCCGCTGCCATCCTGCCGGGGAACTTGGTGACTTTCTCAAATTGGGGTGCGTAGCCGGTGTTCGCCTTTTTCGTTGGCCGGGTGATGTCGCCGGAATAGTGCATGTGGAGCTGATGCGCGTAACAGACCATGTGCTCCTTCAAGGCCGTTTCATACCCCACCGCCATTCTGCCAACCCCGCCGGAAACCGGGATTGTCCCAACGACGGCGGCAACCTTCTCCGAGGTCTCAAGGTAAAGCTGGGCATTCTCCGAAGAATTGCGATCCCGCAATTCCTCCTGAACAGCCTTCTCGATGACATTTTTGTCCGAGCCCGGAAACTGTCCCTGGAAAAATGCCACCGCAATACCGGCGAGCTGCTTCGGCGTGGGACGCAGTTCGCAGGCGACCGAGCAACCCGTGCTCGGGTTTGCGGTGTCATCGCACCATTGGATTTTGGTGTCCTGTCCCATTACGGCGCTGACGGTGGCGATGGACTGGCCGGAGGCTTCTCCAAATGCCCCTGCAGATCCCGAAACAAGGCAAGGATCGCCTCGACCTCCCCCGCCATCTCCGTGACTTCCGCGAGTGGCATCTCACCGGCGAGCAAACGCGGCTTCGCGTGTTCAAGGAAAAGCCGCAATGCCCGAAACCGGCTCACGAAGTCCGCCGGTGCCAGCGCCGTATCCCTGTCCAACACCGGGGCAGCCGCCTTTTTGCGGCCACCCTTGCTTGGCTCCTTTACAACCCCCGTACTGATGTAGAGTTGGCGGACAGTCTTAATTTTGTCCAAATTACGCACATGCGGAATTTCACGAGCCGCCTTCATGTAGCGATTCGCTCGGTCGTGCGACAATGCCGGAACATGCTGCTGCAACCACGATCCCCACTCCCCGTGATGGACCTTGTCCTTGGCCGCTTGCAGTGCCTTACCGGCTTCAAGAACGAACGCCAAAGCGTTCTCGACAACCTTGCGAACGGATGCCGAGCATTGCTCTGCTCCTTCATGCAGCTTTGCTATTGCAGGCCCAAGATCGCTCAAAGGCATGCTTTCATAGGATTTTCCGCAGACGGCTGGCATCGCCTCGTGGTCATGCGTGTCAATCGAAGCTGGCTCCATGACGACAAGCTGACCGGTCCCACAAGCGCTGCTTGTGACAGACTCCGGTGCCATCAACTGCGGGGCATTTGATGGGACCTTAGCGACCAAATCAGGAAGTTGGGAAATTCCTACGCTACGCCTCTTCGGACCTGTTGTCGCCGCCGGTTGGGCCGATACAGATCTGGACAAGGCCATCGTCCGCACCCGGCTCAGAATCGAGCCGTCGCTTGCTGTCGCCTGCGCGGTGTCTGGGGTCACGCCTGTGGGCATTTTCATGAGTCTCCCTTCTTGCGCAGGGGGAGGTGAGGTTCGAAGAGTGTCTCAAGGAGTTCATCCGGGATGGTCACGATGCGTCCCCTCCATTGTCCGATTCACTGTCGAGTTGTTTGGGTCTCCTGTGGATTCTCCGGCCGATGCCGAAGTCTTCAGGAGGTGGAATTTCAGGGGTCGCATCGGGGTAGAAAAACCGGGCAATCACTTTGCGGATCCATGCCCCAGAGCGTCCATACTCAACTTCAAACTGCATCATCAAGGCGCTTCTTTCAGCAATGGGTGCGTCATGGAAGCGCTGCCGGATTTCACGAATTACTGGAATGATAGACTGCTTTTCAATGGGAGCTTCACGTCGAACCCACTTGCTGAGTTCCAGCGTGATGTCGGTGTCGGGCACCCCAGGTTCTAAATGCACACCATCCTTGTGGAGATTATAGATAATGTGGATCGTGGTATTGCAGTGTTCCGCGATTGCACGGGCAAAACCACGTTGTCTTGCGTATTTCTTCAAAAGGGAAATCGCCTCCGTCCGCATAGGTTCGCGGAGTTTGCAGTGGGGCATCAGATTTCCTCGAGGTGTTGCTTCGGGCATAGTTACGTGGCCGCTCGTGGGACCTGCCGCAGCACGGCCGCACAACACCTTATAGTCCGAATCCTCCTGCCGGGTTCCGAGTTTCAGGTGGTCGATCCGACGGCAGCTCGGGTTGTTGCAGAGGTGCATCCCGACTTCGTCGATGTCCACGCGACCACAGCGGAGCGGATGCCGGTTGTGAGCCAACATCAGGACGGCGCTGTGCGCAGGATACTGACGGCCGCGTATGACCACGGATTTGTAGGTGTTCTCCTCCAGGATGATTTCACCAGATTCTTGGTTAATCGCTTCGATGGGTACCAAGCAGTCCACCAGCTTCGTGCCGCTATTAAGTGAGGCAGTGCCGAGCCCGGCATAGATGCGGCTCAATGCTTCCCTCCGCCATTCAATGGAAAGACCTGGATACGCTGCAGCAAGTTGGTCCCGTTCGTTCATTTGCCCCCCTCAATCTGAGAATTCAGATAGTCGAGCATATCTCGCGTCGGGATGAGCCGGATCCCTCGGAGTGCACCGGGCCTCCGCAGGCAGGCCGACCGAACGGCGGGCTGGGGTCCCAGGATCAGCGCGTTCATGGCGCTCCTGGACAACCCCGTTATCGGGCAGCACGTGCCGGATTTTGGGAGTCTGAGGAACTCTGGCAATCTGTTGCCAGTAACGGGCGCTCCGGGTTGTGGCAGCAGGGACTCGCCTAGCCACCCTATTTGTTGGTTGGTTTGTTCAAGCGCGTGGGCTTGATTGGAATGTGACGTGTTTTTCACGCCGCAATGAGACGAGAGGCGACCGAATCCGTCCACGGGAGTAAACCCTAGGAGACCGTTCATTTACCCCCCGAATGGTTTACTGCGGATCTGTGGCTTTTCGCAAATAACCCAGGTCAGGGTTTATTGCAGAGAATTACTTCAGCCGTGTCTGTTCTTGGGGGGCGTCGCTTTACACTTCCGTAGGGTAGCCGGTCTCTCGGGCAAAAACTCATTTGGTATGAAGTGTGCGAGCTCCGAATCAAAGAATCCAGCGGCGAGCCATGCGATCGAATGGTCCTTCTCCCCATACTGGGGAGTGAATACCTCTTTCGCTTTCCGCAATTCCCCTGCGTCGGCCTTGGCAGCCAAGTAAAGTCGATATGCACCAAGCCCCTGCAACCAAGCCATCGGCTCCACCCTGCCGCCAGTCTGCAAATTTCTCACTTTGGCCGGCCAGTTTTTTTCAAGCCATTTATCGAACGCCTCAACCAGTTCGTCCCTGGTGTGGTTCTGCCAGTTGATAAAAAAATCCGGCTGGCACATCAGCCCACATGCTCGGAGGGTATCAAAAGTTGGATGGTCGGGAATTTCAGGCTTTTGCGGATTTAGACCTTCAGGATAGCTGCGGGTTTGATAGACCAAGGGGATCATCAAAAGATCTGCAAAAGAATGGAGTGGGAATCTGTAACGCTTTCGGAGGTGATCTGAGCGGCTGCCGTCAGGCAGTGCTGGGATTCGTTCAAATTTATCGAGGATTGGGAGAATTTTGGGACATTCTTTGATCCATGGACGTGCAGGCCACTTTTTCTGCCAGGCTATCCAAGCCAACAAAACAAGTGGTCTGAAATCGAAGCGCCGAACGAATCGCTGAAACCAATCTGAGGATGCGCCATTTACGGCAATTCCTAGAATCACGTTCCAGATGTCTTCTTTTTTTGGTTTCTTGATGCAGCGAAGACATTCCCAAACGAAACACAGCTCAGGTTTGGGGATCTTGTCAAAGATCCATTCCTCGTCCGGGATGCTGATCGTGGCAGCTTTCTTCTCCATTTGCAGAATTGAGGGTTACCGACTCAAACAAGAATCGGCAAGGTGGAGATTTCAGGATCTTCAGCCAGACGGATATTGAGGCCGAGGAAACATCGCGAAACTTGGAGAACACGGAGAAGCGCGTTGTTACTTTTGTTGTTATTCGCCAGAATTGAGAGTTGCAGATCGCTGTAAGTTGCTTATCTTAAGAAAGATGAGCGGGTGAGGAGAATCGAACTCCCGTATGCAGCTTGGGAAGCTGCCGTTCTACCATTGAACTACACCCGCGTGAATTTTACTCCCAGGAACGGACCTGACGGCGACTGTTGGTTTGAGCGTTCCAGACGCCCACTTTTTTTGTGATGTCCAAGTTGCTGGATGTGCCGCCGCTTGTTGCGACGCCAACATGGTTGTCGTAGTTGTCATCAAAAGCTGCATAGTAGTTCGTTCCCCAAGGATCTACGAATTCTCCGCTGGAGTTGGTGCCGCTTTTCCCTTTTTTGGACCCCTGAAGTTCAATGAAGACGATCTGTCGGGGATTCAGGCTGGATATGTTCGAGCCGCCGAGGGCCTTGAGCCAATCGTCTGCAACTTTCACTGGTGCTAAGGTTGTATTCGGCAGTTTGCCATATTCGGTTTCGTAGGCGATGACGGCGGTGGCGATCTGGGTGACGTCGTTTTTGGCCTGGGCTTTTTTGGCGGCATCGATGGCGGAGTTGACGGCCGGGAAAAGGAGGGACATGAGGATCCCGATGATGGCGATGACGACCAGGAGCTCAATGAGCGTGAAGGCGGAATTTTCTGAATTGCGGGGAGTGTTATACATGGTGCCTGCTCGTTGCCGGTCAAAGCCAGCAGCAGGACAGGTTGCATTCGACGAGGCTCCAGGGCAAGCAATTTCTGGGCAGCAATTTCTTGCCAACGGCCTGCCGAGAGGCGAAGGGTATGGTTGTGAAACATCAGAGCCCTCGTGGCAGCCAACAACCAGGGGGGCAGTCTGCAAAGTCGGGTTCCGGAACAAAGCTTTCATCTTCGCGCAGGAGGAGAGGCGGAAGGAAAGCTGCATCCGGTGGGCGACAGCAGGATGAGAGAAAGCCCCATGGACAAGAGGCGGCAAGGGCGGGAGAAAAACCGCACGGGCAGGAAAGCCGAGGCGCGCGGGCTGCGGGTGCGGGACACGGAAAGGCGGGCGGCTCTGCGAGTGGCGAAAAAGCCAAGGGAGGTGGGCGGCCCGAACGTTTGAAGTCCGAACCTCGCAGCCAGGCTAGCGCCACACACGGGCGAGACGCCCGCGCTCCCTGGAAAGCTACGGACAAGGCATTGCGAAGCGGGAAACCGCAGGCAGGAAACCGGGGCGCGCCTTCCGGGCTCAAGCAGGACATCCTGCGGATTCTCGCGGAGCGCCCGCTCGACAAGGTTGAGATCTCGCAGGCGTTGAAGCTTGATCCGTCGATGCGCACGAAGTTGCTGGGGCTGCTGCGGGACATGGAGCTCGCGGGGGATGTCGCGAGGATCCGGAAAGACCGGTTCAT
>Ga0247840_10006210_pt1 | contig 17404 bp, 15 predicted proteins | sample LaCruzMarch2015__FD_192404 | JGI IMG/M metagenome (GOLD analysis project Ga0247840, IMG submission 192404) | Freshwater microbial communities from meromictic Lake La Cruz, Castile-La Mancha, Spain - LaCruzMarch2015_17m | ecosystem: Environmental > Aquatic > Freshwater > Lake | place: Spain... | reverse complement strand
CGATCTGCCCCATGGCGGCCGTCGCCGCCGCTATTCCCGATTCCATTGGAAGCTCCAGGTTTCGCTCAGCACGTCATCACCCTTCTTCAGGTAGGCGCGCAGGTCCACGGGACCGTCGCCGTCGGGGTTCAGTTCAAAGAACAGCCGCCAACCCCGCGCCTCCGGGTTGGGCTGAACCACCGGCTTGGAGAGGGTACCGACGGAGGTCGTGACCACGGCCTCGACCGGGGTATCGGCCGGCAGACCGGCCAAGGTCGGGCCGACAAAATCGACCACGAACTTGCGCTTGCTGGAATCCAGGGTGCTGGTGCCGGCGGCGCCGATGCGCGTGGACAGGGTGCGCCCACCGGTCAATTTCGCCTCCGGATCGGCCGCGAGGCGCAGGCGGTAGTTGTACTCGAAGGGCTTGCTGGTCGAGGGCATGCGCTCCGGCACCCAGAAGGCCGCGATGTTGTCATAGCGCTCGGAGTCGCTCGGGATCTGGACCAACTCCACCACCCCTTTGCCCCAGTCACCGTCGGGCTCCACCAACGCACTCGGGCGCCTCTCGTAGCGGGCCTCCAGGTCCTGGTAGTTCGCGAAGTCGCGGTCGCGCTGCAGCAGGCCGAAGGCGCGGGGGTTGTCCGCATGGAAGTCGCTGATCCGCAGACCTTTGGAATTGACCAAAGGACGCCAGATGCGCTCCCCGCTGCCGGTCTCGACGAACAAGCCGTCCGAGTCGTGGACCTCGGGACGGAAGTCGTCCATGAAGCGGTCGGTATCCTCGGCGTGAAAGAACATACTGGTCAGCGGGGCCAGCCCGAGCTTCTTCACCCGTTCCCGGAAAAACAGTTGGGCCTTCACATCGATGACCGTCTCCAGCCCCGGGGTGATCAGGAACCGATAGGCCCCGGCGACGCTTGCACTGTCCAGCAAGGCGTAGATGGTGATGGAGGTGGCGTCGCGGTCCGGTTTCTCCAGCCAGAACTCGCGAAAGTTCGGGAATTCCTCCTTGCTTGCAAGCCCGGTGTCGATGGCGAGCCCCCGGGCGCTGATCCCGTAGTTGAGTCCCTGGGGCACCGCGCGGAAATAGCTCGCCCCCAGGAAGACCGCCAACTCGTCGAAGACATCGTCGCGATTGAGCGGGTAGAGCAGGCGCACCCCGGCGAAACCCAGGTCCTCAGGGACCTCGGACAGGACCTCCGACAGGTCTTTTTCATTTTCCTTATTGCCGTATTTGTACAGGCCGGTCTTGAAGGGCACCGCGACCGCCTTGCCGTTTTCGATCAGGTTGATCGTCACCCGGTCCTTGAACAACCCGCCGCGCGGGAAGAGTTCGACCTGGAACGGGAGGGACTCGGCCCGCCAGATGGACTGATCGCGCTTAAAGCGCAGGTCGCGGTACTGGTCGTAGTTCAGATCGGCGAAGAAGGCGGGCAGCGCGGGCTGATCCGGCTGGTAGGGCCCCGCCGCCAAGTCGCCGGCACGACGCACCACGGAGGCGAAGGTGAAGTGGCCGGGCACCCCCTGCTCGGAACCGCGGGCCGCGGGGCCGGCCGCGGCCAGGCCCCAGGCACCGGTCGTAAGCGCCGCAACGGTGAGCGCCAGGGCCGCACCAAGGGGGAGGAATCCGCAACGTCTCGGGATCATGGTAGAGAATTACCTGCTGTTCAGGGTCGCGCAGAGGAAGAACCGGGACGGACGGTCGCGACCCGGGAGAGGGCACGGACAGCGCCGCGACACCCGGCCGCAAAGCCCCGCCAAAACGCGGATTGTATGGCAGCGGGCAGGGGGCGCGCACGGTTCTTCATCGATACTTTGAAAAATCGCCGGACGACGCCCCGCCGGACGGACCGCAACAGGGGCCGAAAAGACTGGTTGTGGACGGACACTCGGGGTAAGCTGAACGCCGATCGAGTCGCCGCGGCCCCCCCCGCAACCCCCAGACCAGCAATCACAATGCCCTCGGATGCGCCCCCCATGCCCCCGGCCCCCCGGGACGGACCGACGACCGCCGTCGGGGCGGGCGAGCGCGTGCACGCTGCGGGCAACGCCGCCGCCGCGGCGGCCGCCAGCAGCGAGTCGCGCTTGAGGGTACTGCTGCAGAGCGCCCCGGTGGGCATCTTCATGCTGGTGGACCGGGTGTTCGTGGAGGTGAACGACCGCCTGTGCGAACTGACCGGTTACCCGCGCGAGTCGCTGCTGGGCCAATCCACGCGCCTGGTCTTCACCTCCGAGGCGGAGTTCCTGCGCATCGGTCAGGAGGTCTATGCGACGCTCGCCCGGGACGGCAGTATTGAACTTGAGTTTCGCCTGCGCCGCCGCGACGGCCAGATCATCGACACCCTGCTGACCTGCGCCGCCGTGGAGCGGACCGACCTCTCCCAGGGCGTGGTGTCGACGCTGCGCGACGTGACCGACATCCGGCAGACCGAGGAGCGCCTGCGCCAGGCCGCCCGGGTCTTCGAGAGTACCAGCGAGGGCGTCATGATCACCGACGCGCAGGCGCGCATCCTCGCCGTCAATCAGGCCTTCACCCGGATCACGGGCTACGCCGAGTCGGAGATCCTGGGCCAGACCCCGCGCGTGCTGCGTTCCGGACGCCACGACCAGGGTTTCTACGCGCAACTCTGGCAGTCGCTGAGCGCGACCGGACAATGGCAGGGGGAGATCTGGAATCGCCGAAAAAACCTGGAGATCTTCCCCGAGTGGCTGACCATCAGCGCGGTGTCTGACCAGAGCGGCCAGACCACCCACTATGTGGCCGTCTTCAGCGACATCAGCCAGCTCAAGCGCTCCCAGGAGCGCCTGGACTTCCTCGCCCACCACGACGCCCTGACCCGACTGCCCAACCGCGTCCTGCTCCAGGACCGCCTGGCCCACGCCATCCGCCGCGCCCGGCGCGATGCGGGGCGCCTGGCGCTCCTGTTTGTCGACCTGGACGGGTTCAAGGAGGTCAACGACACCCTGGGCCATGGGGTCGGTGATCGCGTGCTGGAGGTGGTGGCCGAGCGGCTCGGGGAGCGCCTGCGCGCCGCCGACACCCTGGCCAGGCACGGCGGCGACGAGTTCCTGATCCTCCTGGACGGCGAGACCGATGCCATCGGCGCCGCGACCGCGGCCGACGCCTGTCTGAGCGTGCTGGCCGAGACCATCCCTATCGATAGCCACGCGATCCATATCTCCGCGAGCATCGGCATCGCGCTGCACCCGACCGACGGGGCCGACGCCGAGACCCTGCTGCAGAGCGCTGACCTGGCCATGTACCGGGCCAAGGAACGGGGGCGCGGCCAGTACCAGTTCCACGCCCCGGAGATGACCGCCGCCATCCAGGAGCAGCACGCGCTGGAGACCGCGTTGCGCGGCGCCCTGGCCCGCGACGAACTGCGGGTGCACTACCAGCCCCAGGTAGTCCTGGCCGACGGCCGACTGTGCGGGATCGAGGCCCTGGCGCGCTGGACCCACCCGGAGTTGGGCAGCATCGCGCCGGCACGCTTCATCCCCATCGCCGAGCGGATCGGGCTGGTCAGCGAGATCGGCGATTGGGTCCTGGCCCAGGCGTGCGCGCAATTGGCGGCCTGGCGGGCGACCGGGCTCGCAATCCCCACGATCGCCGTCAATGTCTCGATCCAGCAGCTCGAACGGGCCACCCTGTTACCGGCCGTGCGCGCGGTCCTGGAGGAAACCGGGATTGCCCCCGGCGACCTGGAACTGGAGGTGACCGAGTCGGTCATCATGGGTGACAACCCGCGCGTCATCACCGCCTTGAGCGACCTGCGCGCCCTGGGCGTGCGCCTGGTGGTCGACGACTTCGGCACCGGCTCCAGCGCGCTCGGGCGCCTCAACCGCGTCCCCATCGACCGGCTCAAGGTCCACGGCTCCTTCGTGCGCGAGCTCGGCCGCGGCCCCCGCGACAAGGCGATCATCCGCGCCATCATCGGCCTGGGCCGCGACTTGGGGCTTGAAGTCATGGCCCTGGGCGTCGAGCGCGAGGTCCAGTCCAACGTCCTGCGGGCCGTCGACTGCCGCTACGCCCAGGGCTATCTGTTCGGCCCGCCGCTGGACGCCGAGTCGCTGGGGGTGCATTTGCTGCACTGGCCGATCGCCACGCGTTAGCCCGCGGGGCGAGCGCCATTTTCGTTGTCGTTGTCGTTGTCGTTGTCGTTGTCGTTGTCGTTGTCGTTGTCGTAATCGAGGCTATCGTAAAGCTCCGGATTCGGCCTTGATCGCATTTCCGGCCACTGGGAGCGCCGCACCCCAGTGCGGCGCGGCCTATCCGCAGAACGCAACGCTAGGCTCGCTCGCGAGACCGCGCCGCACTGGGGTGCGACGCTCCCAGCGTCCGAGGGTTACGCGCGTGCGCTCGCCGCTGCGGCTTCGCCGGGGTTACGATCAAGGCCCCGGATTCTCTCGCACCCCAAAGTGCATCGCTTCTCCAATTGCGACAACGATTACGACCACGATTACGACAACGACAACGACAACGACAACGATTGTGTTCAGCCGCAGTCCAGGGCTCAATCATCTATGGCATCTATGACGACCAACAGCACCACCGCAACCGAAGACGCGGCACCCGATGCGGACGCCGTCCCGGAGCTCGAACTCGCGGATGCGGATATCCTGGATGCGATGCGTCACATCCCGGGCTATCTCGACATCACCACGGCCGATTTCCGCATCATCTACCACCTGGCGCACGCCCACGCCGTCGCGCGCCTGTTCCGCGGGCTCACCGCCGGGCGGTTGATGCGCACGGGCATCACCGGACTGCCGCCCGCCACCCCGCTCGGGGCGGCGGCCCGGTCCTTTGTCGAGCAAGGGGTCAAGACCCTGCCGGTCATCGACCCGGACGGCCGCGTACTGGGGGTCCTGACGGAGACCGACGTGCTGCGCCAACTCGGCGCCGACAGCTTTCTCGAACTGCTGCTGCAACTCATTGAGGGCGACGGCACCCTCGGAGACCGCGGTCAGGACACGGCGACCAGCGCCATGATGACCACCCCGGCCGTCACGGTCACGGAGCAGGCCGGGCTGCGCGAGATCATGACCGCCTTCCGCCGCCACGCGGGCCGCGGGATGCCGGTCGTCGATGCCCAGGGGCGCTGTAGCGGCCTCCTGCTGCGCAAGGATTTTCTCACCGCCTGTCATCTGGACGAGTCACAGTGAGTCTCACCTCGGTGGTGGCGGACTACCTGCGCAAGATGGGCGGGACGACCCCCGGCGGCCCGCCGCGGGTGGGGCGGGAGGAGGTCCTCTGGTCCTGGGTCGGGGCCTTCATCGGCATCGGGGCCGTCGGCTGGCTCGATCAGCACTTCCTCACCGGGACCGACCTGACGCTCGTGCTCGGCTCACTCGGCGCCTCGGCGGTGCTCCTCTTCGGCACCCCGCGCAGCCCGCTCGCCCAGCCCCGCAACCTGATCGGCGGCCACGCCCTGTCGGCCCTGGTGGGTGTGGCCAGTTGGCAACTCCTGCAGGCCGAGCCCTGGCTGGCCCAGGCCGTCGCGGTGGCGACGGCCATCGCCCTGATGCACCTGACCAGGACCCTGCATCCGCCGGGCGGGGCCACCGCCTTGATCGCCGTGATCGGCTCCGCGCAGATCCACGCCCTCGGGTTTCTCTATGTGCTCATACCGGCCACCCTCGGGCCGCTGATCCTGCTGGTGGTCGCCTTGGTGGTCAATAACATACCGCGGACGCGGCGTTATCCGGAATTTTGGTTCTAGCAGCCAACGAAACCGCCCGCGACACCCCGGCGCCCCCGCAACTCCCGCCCGACGACCTCAAGGAACTCAGACGCCTCTATCAACAGGCCAGCCAGAAGTACCCCCGGACAAGGTGGACGCGGCCGACCGCGACGGGACGGCTCATTCGAGGTTCTGGAGAACCTGCGTCGGCCCCCATTTGCCGACCGGGTGGAGCGGCCGACCCAGATCTCCTTATGACAGGAGGAAACGGTATGGCCGAATTAAAGAGGATACGCAGGTGAACTACCAACTTATCGAGCCCTTCCCTGAAGATGCCGCGGTTTCCGGATCTGTCGAGCTTCAGGCCCTAGGCGAAGTTTGGCGAGAGCGGCAAGAGGCACTGAAAGAGACGGTTGCTTTCAAAGACTTCCTGAAGAAGCTCCAGCGCGAGTGGGCAATCGAGACCGGCATTATCGAGCGGCTCTATACCTGGGATCGCGGCGTTACGGAGGTCCTGATCGAGCAAGGCATCGAGTCCAGCCTGATCGCTCATCAGAGCGGAATGCGCAGAGATCAGGCTGACCATGTCAAACAGATCATCGACGATCAGCTTGACATAGTCGAAGGACTGTTCGCATACATCAAGGGCGATCAACCGCTGACCGAACACTTTATCCGCGGATTGCAAGCGCAGTTTACCGAGCATCAGGACGATACCGCGGCAGTGACGAGCGATGGGCGGGAAATCCGGATTCCCATCGAGAAGGGCAAGTACAAAACGCTGCCCAACAACCCGCGGCGCCGGGATGGAACGACACATGCCTATTGTCCGCCCGAGCTGACGCAAGACGAGATGCAGCGGCTGATCGACTGGTATCGGGACCACGACGCTGGCCTTCCCCCCGAGGTCAAGGCCGCCTGGCTCCACCACCGGTTCACCCAGATCCACCCGTTTCAGGACGGCAACGGCAGGGTCGCGCGGGCACTGGCATCGCTGGTATTTCTCAAGGAGGGGCTGTTTCCGCTGGTGATCCGCGATGCCGACCGGACGCAGGAGTACATCCCCGCCCTAGAGACCGCCGACGCGGGCGATCTGAAGCCTTTGATCGGACTCTTTGCGCGTCGCCAAAAGGAAGCGATCCTGCATGCCCTGGGGCTAGAGCAACAGGTCAAGCAAAGCAGGCAAGCCGAGGCGATCATTGCAGCCGCGCTTCAGGTTCTCAAAGACAAGCACCACACCGCGCAGCGGCATGTCGGCCTGGTTTACGAATGTGCCGACGCTTTGTTTGTGATCGCCGAGGCGCGGATGCAGGCGATCCAGAATGCCTTGGACGCTCAACTCGCCGTGCTGACTCCACCCCAACAGGCGAGCAAACGCACCCCCTATTGTGCCCGCCTGAGCTCGGCGGACAACGAGTCCCCGCACAAACACTATTTCTACAAGCAGATCTTGGACGTGGCTCAACGGCATCGCTACTATGTAAACCTCGAGCGGTACCGCGCCTGGATCAGAATCGCTGTAACGACCGAAGAGCGGTTTGAGATCGTCGTCAGCATTCACGGCTACGGCCATGGCGAGACCGGCATCATGGCCGCTTCCGCGTTCACCGATCGCCGCGTCGAGCGGGAGGATGGCGGAGCCGAGTATGTCGATGTGCGGCCAGCTTGCGTCGATCTCTTTCAATTCAATTATGCCGAATCCCGCGAAAGCACGGTCGAGCGATTCAAGGACTGGCTGGAAGCGGCGCTCGTGATCGCGCTGGCGGAATGGCAACGGTTGATCGCCGCGTGACGGATCGGCTTCTGCCCGGCCGGGACTGGCTGACCGAATAGGGCGTAGGTTGGGATCAGTCGCATAAAGTGTCCCGTCAAGTGTTACGAGTATGCACTGTTAGCGTCGTGGCTTAACCCAGCGCACCGCCTATTCTTTGTAGACAACATGGCCTTTGCTATCAATGGAAAGCCACTTTCTACGCTGAAGCTCTGATACCAAAACAGCTTTGTCGGCTTCGGAGATACCTCCTTGGAACTGGAACATGGCACCTATGAAGTTCAAGAGCGACGCCTCTTTTCCTGGCTTTGCTTTGTTCACTGCTTCGTCGTTTGGAAATGCCTGCGCAATATCCGGCTCAAGGAGCACCACGTTTGATTCCTCCTTGATGCGATCCGCGTACTTGCCACGAACAAGCTCGCCGAAGTCTGACCTATTATATTCAGGCCGAAGTTCGTCCGCGGTTTCCGCTTTAACCTTCTTCATAAAGCTGCCTTTCAATGTTTGTTGCTATTCCTGCGGAAATAATGCGAATGGCGCTTCCCGATCGGTGTGCGACACCGTAAGCAAGCGACCTCGGGAAGAAAGGCCGAATGTTACAAAGCGATCTTCGTCTTCCGAATGGTCTGGGTCATGGCCGGACTAAAGCGGCGCGCGCCACTTATGACCTAACGATCCAGCGCGACGCCCGTGGCGCGTGCTCGCTTTTGAGCCCGCTTCTTAGGCGCTTTATTGGCAATACCTGAGAAAACGGTGATACGATCTGTTAGGTACTGTTCTTCCTCCGCCCATGTCATATCCTTTGTGTCAGCGGATATCTTTTCGCGAATGTCTCGCAGTATTTTGACGGCTTCAATCTTCATATCGCAATACCTCGATGGGGGTTCTAATTTCGAGCAGCGGGTAGCCATGGCGAAGATTTACGGAGTTGTATTCGAGAACTACGGTGACAGTTTACCAAATACAATAATTACGGGTTGCGTTCAACGCCCATCCGCATTCAGCGCATTTAGTAAACTGTCCCCGTAACCACCACCGTAACCATGTCACCGTAACCAAGACTGTCACCGTAACCATTTAGTAAACTGTCACCGTAACCCCCGATCCTTCATACGTTTGAGCAGGTGAGGCGTTAGTTTGAATTAAGTATGCTGTCCCCGGAACTGCCGATAATCGTCACCGACCAATCAAGATCTGTAACAGACCTACAAGTACCGCGATGACCCCGCTAAGTAGCGAAAAACCGACGAACACAATGACAACCTGAGGGAGTTTACGTGGTGCGCCCTCCTCTGCTTCTTGCTTCGCCTCCGCCTGCCGCTGCTTCTCCTCGTCTGCGGCTCTGCGTTTGGCCTCTTCCTCGGCCTTACGCGGCGCGTCCTCCTCAGCCTTTCGCTTTGCCTCCGCCTCCCGCTGCTTCTCCTCGTCCGCGGCGCGGCGACTGGCCGCTTCCGCGGCTTTGCGTTGCGCGTCCTCCTCGGCCTTTCGCTTCGCCTCCGCCTGCCGCTGCTTCTCCTGGTCCGCGGCGCGGCGACTGGCCGCTTCCGCGGCCTTGTGTTGCGCGTCCTCCTCAGCCTTTCGCTTCGCCTCCGCCTGCCGCTGCTTCTCCTCGTCCGCGGCTCTGCGTTTGGCCTCTTCCTCGGCCTTGCGTTGTGCGTCCTCCTCTGCCTTTCGCTTCGCCTCTGCCCACCGCTGTTTCTCATCATCCGCGGCCCGGCGCCTAGCCTCTTCGGCCTGCCGCTGTCTCTCTTCCTCGCGCAGCCTTTCCTGCTCCTCCTCCCACTTGCTTTGATCGATGACTAATTGGACGGTAGTGCGGTAAGCATCGACAGTTATACGGCCATCTGCCAGCGCTAAGACGACCGTGAGCCGGTCCCGGTCGTCCGCCGTCAGATCCCGGGAATCGCTCGTTACACGCAGCAACGCGTCGTTATACTCCGTGAAATCGAGGCCCCCGGTTCTTTGGAGGTTGTACAAGGCGTGCATTCTGTTCTTTAGAATGCGATGTCGATCACGCTCCTCTTGTTCGATCTTCTCCAATCCCTCTTTGGCTCCCGCGTGGCTCGGATAGACAGCCAGAAGCTCCTTCCAAAGCTGCGCCGCGTTGTCGCGCGCGCCCTCAGAGAATTGAAATGTTGCTTGTTCGTGAAGCTCGGCGGCGCGCTCTCGGCCGGGCAGCGAAAGTGGCAGTCGGCGATCGAATCGATCCGTGCCTATGGACGGATGCTGTCTATCGTCCGTGGCCTTCTTGACGTTGTCACGAACGTACTCGAAGAGCTCACCCACCGTCACTATCCCGTTCTTGGGCTGGAGATCAGCCTTTCCTCGCAAGCCTTCCAGGAGATAGTGAGTGAATACCCCATGCCCACCGCCCCATTTTTCGTCCTCGAAAGAAGATTCGTTCGCTTCCGCTGAGGTCAGCAATGCTAAACCCGGGTTGCTGGCCTTCAGCTCAAGCAGGTATTGGTTCATGCGTCCAGCTGAATCGGCCCCTCGGGTTCGGAGCAGGGTTCCTGCGAGACCCGCACTGTGGCAGGTGTCGGCGAACATGACTATCCGCTCAGCGAGAAGGTTTTCACGCAGCGAGTACTCGAACTCTCGCATCGGCACCGCCGTGCCAGCAATGTCTGCGGGATTGGTATCGTGAGTCAGGACGTAGAGGTTGCGCGGTCGCGCCGGATCCGGGGCGCCGTGACACGCCAGATAGATCAGTACAAGATCTTCCTTGGCGGGCTTCTGCAGGAAGCTTCTGACGGTCTGCGTTAGTCTCGCAGACGTTGCATCTTCGTTGAGAAGCAACTGGATCCTGTTCTCTTCAAATGCTCCACCCGATGGGCTTTCCAGTAAGCTATAGAGTTCCTCCGCATCACGGTGGGCGAATTGCAGGTTGAGGCGTTCATCCCGATAACTCGAGATACCGATGATTAGAGCCCAGCGATTTCCAATCGTGGTTGGCAATTGGCCTTCGAAGACGACGCCCCGACTAGTCGGCCCATTTGTTGATTCTGCTGCCATGCTCCCCTCTACAAAGTCTTTTCTCACCACGACAGGCTGTCAAAGGGCACCGACCTAACAAATCTTGTTGGACTGAGCCGCTACCGCGGCAGATGACCGCCCGCCAGATACTTTCCTCGCCGCCACGTCGTTGCGGCGGTTGCGATTTTCGCCGAGGAGAGTACCCCCATGAACGCCACCGAACAAGCCCGTCTTGAGACGAGCCGTTTGCGCTGTGGCGTTTTTCGCAGGCGGCGCCGGGCGAGAGCAGCTTCAGGCGGGCCTGACGTGCAGGCGTTTGCTTGCGGACACCGTCGCAATCGGGCCGCCGCAGCGCTCAAGTGAGAAGAGTTCTCAACAACCCCTTCCCGCGGACAGCCCTGCCCATAGGCGACGCGCCAGCGGTCTGACCGGACGCGGCGGTGAGCGGGGTTAGCCGGTGGCCGGGATGGGCTGGACCAAATTGCGGTGACAGTTTACTTCTACTCTGTTACCTTGACGCAAGCGACTGATTAATATATACTTATTTTCTAGAAAAAACTTATTCACAATGTGTGCGGAGTCTGATGAATAGCAGTACTGATCGTGAACTGGACCGCGCCATAAAAGGGACGCTAAACCATCTGTCAAACTATCTTGAAGATTATCACGAATGAATTACGGTGACAGTTTACTAAATGCAAATAATGTGACGTTATTTCACGTGCCTATTGGAGCCAACGTTGATCGGCAGGAAGCTGGTTGCGTTCAAGGCTCATCCGCATTCAGTGCATTTAGTAAACTGTCACCGTAACGCGGTGATCTCGTCCCGGTTGAAACGCCCGGAATTCGACATCGGCATTGGCCTGCTCCAGGATCAGTCCTCGGGGTTGGCAGTGCCTTCGGCCGCGTCGAGCGGCAGCGCCAATTGTGATGTTTCCGGCGATAGCCGCAGGTCTTGGATGCGGACGACCGCAATCCCTGCACTCCGCGACAGGCGCGCAATGTCGTCGTCGGAATAAATAGTCGACGCACCCGCAACTTTGGCGATGGCGATGATCTGGCGGTCAAACTTGATCTTGGCCCACGGACTCGTGGACCCGCTGCGCTTGTTCCCGGCGCCGATGGCCTCATGGATGGCGGCGGCGGCCTCGACCGCGGCGCGCTGATCGAAATCCGCAAAGCGTGGTGGCGTCCAGTACCACCATCAGTGAACCTCGCCCGGCCCGTGGCGAAGCTGTTGCAACTCGGCATAGGGATCGTCGACCGCTCGCCAATCGCTCCCCGGCACCCGTCGCAGTCGGTCGAGGACAACACCGAGCGGGCTGTCGTCGAGGGTCTCAAAGTCGGCGATGTCGAACCGCTTGAGCTGCCAGGCGCCTTCCGCGTCGCGCTCCCAACGCCCGGTCCCGTGCACCCTGATTGGCGATTCAAAGAGGTGCGGCGCCAGCCGACGGGCCATCTCGCGAGTGGCGAAACAATGGTGAACGGCGCACTCGTCTTCCAGGTGGACGGGGACGGTTTCACCCATGCCGCCGAGCCTGATCAGAACACCGTCGAGGCGACCGGGTTGACGAAAGGCGCCGAAGGTCAGGGGCTCAGGCTGCTCGCGGCCGGGGAACCGAATGATCTGCGCGCCGCCGTCCCCGTAAAGCTCGCCCGTCGCGTTGTCCTCCGCCAGGCGGCGATCGATGGCCTTGAAGGCGCTCAGTGCGCCGTCTGCACCCTGACCTTCGTTGGGCCTGAGGGCGCGGAGTCGGTCGCGGACCCTGGGGGCCGACTCCCGGTCGATCCGCTGAACCAGCACGGTGCTGCCGGGCTCCAAGCGCACGAAGTGAACATGCTCTTTTTCGCCCAGTAGAACAGCGAGGTCCTCCATGTAGGCAGCCAGACGCGCCATCGGAAAGGTCTCCGGCGTGTAGGCGTCGATCTTGAATCGGTACTCTGGTTGGTCCACGGTGGCCCCACTCGCTAGTCGGACGATCTTGCCGGGCAGCACGTCGGCCGCTGCCGGTGCATCGCGACGTATCCACCACGCCTGGGTTGCGCCGGCCCGCCCTCGAAGGACGTTGACGAGGACGTGCCCGTCGGACCCTGACGGACCTAAGAGGATACCAGGGACAGACCACAGAATAGCAAAACGTCCGACTACTCGCTACAGCCCCACAAGGCGCATGAGCCGGTGCAGAACGACCTCGATCTCGGACTCGGTCAATCGAGCGATCGGGGGGCCGCAGAGTCGGGTACGGCTGATGGCGCGGCAGTGCTCCACCAGCGCGAAACTCTCCGCCTTCAGGTCGTCGCGCGGCGGCAAGGCTACATGCAGGAACGCATAGCGGGGCTCGGATCGGCTGCTTAAGGGGCAGACGAACAACAGCGGGGAGTCGATCTCCAGGATCTCCCCGGCGCGGACAGCAAGGCCACCGGACGGAGCTTCCCGATCTCCGCGCCCTTGGCCGGGTCGAATCGCGCCAGGTGGATGCCGCCGCGGATCAGCCTTTCCACCAGGCTTCTCGCTCCGGCGGCAGCGGTTCGCCAAGCGCCGCGTCGAGGTCTTGCGCGAAACGGCGGGCCACGGGGTCGCAACCCATGGCCCGCAAGTCCTCGGCCATGGTGCGGCGCTCCGCCGCCGCGCGGGCTTGTGCAATCTCGTGCTCCAACGCCCGGCGGATCAGCTCGGACCTGGACACGCCGAGCCCGCGCGCGACGTCCAGGCTTGCAGCCGCCAACTCCTCGGGCAATTCGATGGAAAGGGCTACCACTGCAATCTCCGGTTATATCGCCGATCGGGCTACAATATAGCCCGTCGATCCTTCGCGAACAACTCCGCGATGGTGCGGATGCGGACCAGTTCCGGGGACGACCAGTTCCGGGGACAGGATACTTAATTTGGCATGAGAGGCCAGTCTCGATTGAGTAAACCGTCCCCAGAATGGAGATCAGAGGATAGCCTCCCGTTGCGCGTCCAGACGTTGCCCGACAGGTCCTCGCAGCCGTAGGGTGACCGGGGCCTTGATCATAATTCCGGCCACGGGTTTGTAGGTCGGCCTGGGGCCGGGATCGCCCCGATCCCGGGGGCATTCTCCCAGCATCGGCGCGGTTCTGTCGACGGCCGAGATGCTGCGCCGAGGTGGTTCTCGTGTGTATCGACGTGTTATAACGATGCCAGCCGTGGTGTTCAGGCGATCCGACACGGGTGCTGCGCGAGCGCAGGCACAGCGCGTTGCGGGCGCAGGGTGTGCCGACCCTTCGCCTGCTCGCCAACACCGGCGCGACCCAAGTCGCGGCAATCCCGACAGGGTGATCTCTTTGCGAGCGAGGACTATTCATGATCGACTTGGCCGAATAATGGGCGCCGCGATGACCCCTGACTCGCTGACGCTCGATGCAGCAAGGCGTTTTCTCGATACGGTAGCGAGCCTTTACCCCTTCCGCCAGGCCTGGCTGTTCGGCAGCCGGGCGCGGGGCGACGCCCGCCCGGACAGCGATCTCGATATCGCGCTGCTGCTGAAAGGACCGCGCGGGGCCTTCATACCGGCCAAGTTGGCGCTGGACGATCTGGCTTATGACGTCTTGTTGGAGACCGGTATCCATATCCAGCCCCTGCCCCTGTGGCAAGACGATTGGGACGTCCCTGAGACCTTCCCGAATCCAGCGTTGATCGCGGCCATCCGGCGCGAGGGGGTGCCCTTGTGACACCCGACGAGATGCTCGCCAAGGCCCGCCGGGCACTGGCCTCGGCTGAGGTGCTGGCGGAGCGCGACGATCCCGAAGGGGCCTGCAATCGGGCCTATTACGCGATGTTCGACGCGGCGCGCGCCGGCTTGCTGTCGCTCGGCGCCGATGCAAGGCCGGGTAAGAGTCACAGCGGTCTTATCACCGCGTTCAGCCTGCACTGGGTGAAACCCGGGCGCGTGCCGCTGGCCTTGGGGAAGGCGTTCAATCGTGCCGCCGACCTGCGGTTGCTGGCGGATTACACCGGCAGTCCGATCGATGAGAGAATTACGGTGATAGTTTGAGAATTACGGTGACGAATTACGGTGACGAATTACGGTGGACGAATTACGGTGACAGTTTACCAAATACAGTAATTACGGGTTGCGTTCAACGCGGAATTGCGGTGACAGTTTGCATTCAGTGCATTTAGTAAACTGTCACCGTAACCCGCCACCATAACCCGCCTGTGGCGCGCGCTCGCTTTTGAGGCGAAAGTTAGCGGCCGGTTTGCTTGAGCAGCAAACGGGGGCTGCGGGTGACCACTTTACGCTTAGACTTCGCTTGCTGGTCCCTCAGCGCGTTGCAAATCCGATCAAGGTCATGACCGTACTTTTCCGCATGTTCTGCACGGAACTTCCGAATTTCTGCGACGATTGGATCTTCATGCATGATCTAAGGCCCTAACTCTTCGGGTGAACACAAAACCGGACAGAGGAAACCATGGCGCTCAATGACTGCAGCGATTGCTTGTTTGGTTTCAGCGTTGTTGATGTGCTTGAAATTCCACGTTAGCAAGTAGTCTATGCCTGCTGCCGCAGCGATGCCGATATGAAGCGCGTCATCCTCGCTGTTCTTTGGCACCGCGCCGAGCGCGATCAAGTCCTTAGCCAGGGCGTTGGTTTGATCAGTGATATCCAACGCGGGGATTTCGTCAACAAGCGCAAGCCGCGTCTGGGCTGCGTTGGGGTCTCCTTTGGAGATCTCATTTTCGACAAGCGTGGAGATGAATACGTCGTACTGATGGCGACGTGCGTCCCACCACTCGGCGGTAATTGCTTGGCGCGCGGCTATAACCAAATCGCGACTTGGCCTTGAAGCCAAGTAGCTGATGACCGAAGACTCTATGTAGACCGTAGCAGTCATGGTTCAATAGGTACCTGTGCGCTGGTTTACGCAGCTAACTAGATTTCGACGGACGAACTACCTCATAAACCGCCGGGTCCTCGCCAGTGGATCAAAAATCCGCGCGACTGTCAAGACCCTGAGCGCACCCACAGCCTGCACCATCAGTGGTTTATGCGGCAATCTTACCGCGTAGACCACGCCGCGGGGCAAGATGCGTTCCGCACAAACCGGCGATTCTGGGGCTGTCAAGGGCAAATTACTGAGTAAAGCAATGTGCTGGCGCGGCGACGGGCGGCGCTGGCGGGGCGTTATCCGGCAACCTTGCCGCCTTAACCGCAATTCGGCGGACGAACTGCCGCATAAACCGGCGTCGCTCGGGTTCCCGGGAAAAGTATCCGCCGTTCTTCAATGGGTTGGACGGATGCTCTCGCTGCACCGTTCGTGCGTTATGCGGCAACGTTGCCGCGCAAAAACGTTTTGCGGAGGGCTGGTGCCGCCTGGACCGTCGCGTCCAATTGGTGGGGTGACGCAGGAACCCCAACGGCTACCAGGCGCAACCACGCCGGGAACAGTCAACCGCGAAACGGAGGCAAGCAGTGATCCCGTTCTTCGAGTGGGCCTTGGTCATAACTCCGCCCGTCGGCCTCGGGGCGCAGAGCGCCCAACACCTGCGTGACACCGTTAGAGCGGTGTCACGAGGGGGTGGGCTGGGCGGATTTATGATCGAGGCCCGCGGCACGCGCTGCCGCGAAGGCTGAAGCCTTGGACTCCGGATCGTCAGTCCGCCTGGACCGCGGCACCCACCCACTCATAGGTCTCCACCTTCGACTGATCGCACTTACCGCACCCGCTCCCGCAGGCCGCGCCGTTGGCGATGCGCCGCACCCGGCCGCGGCGCTCCAGCGTCGCCAACATGCCGCGCACGGCGTCGGGGCTGGCGTCGAAGCGGGTGGCCAGGTCGATCAGGGGGGCGCGGTGGTGTTCGGCGAGGTAACCGGTCAGTTCGGATAGGATCATGGTCAAACCCCTTTGATCAGCGGTTGTCCGGGGTCCAGCCCCCGGCCCGGGCCGACGCGGTCGGCGAGCACGCGCATCAGGACGACCGCGGCGATGAAGAGTCCGACCATGGCGGCGATCCAGGCGGCTGAACTGGCCGGGTGGCGGGCGAAGATGGCGCCCTGGTAGAAGATCGTGGCGATGGCGTAGCCCAGGCCGGTGGTCCAGCCCACGGCGAAGAGGGTCCAGCCGGGGCTGCTTTCCCGCCAGATGGCGGCGACGGCAGCGGTGCAGGGGGCATAGAGGAGGATGAACAGCAGGTAGGCGAAGGCGCCGGCCGCCCCGTCGAAGCGCGCGGCCATGGCCCCGAAGGTGCCGCTCTTGACCGACTGGCGGGCGGCGGCCTCCTGGGTGTCGTTCAGGTTGCCGAGATCCAGCCCCAGGGGGTCGCCCCAGTTCCCCAGGGCCTGACCCAGGTTCGCGGGGATGGTCGCCACGGCGGCCTGCAGGCCGCCCCACAGGCTGAAGGGCGGCGGCGGCGGCGCGGCCCCGGCAGCGGCGGCGCCCAGGGCCGAGTAGGTGGCGTCGAGCGTTCCCACCACCGCCTCCTTGGCCAGGATGCCGGTGAAGATGCCGACGGTCGCCGGCCAGTTGTCGGCGTTGAGCCCCATGGGGGCGAAGGCCGGGGCCGCGGTGCGGCCGAGTGCGGCCAGTACCGACCGGTCGCTGCCCTGGTTGCCGTAACTGCCGTCCGTGCCCAGGCTGTTGAACACCGTAATGACCAGGACCATGGGGACTATGACCCGCCCGGCCCCGACCACGAATCCCTGGGTGCGCTCCCAGGTCCGCATGACCACGCCCTTGACCCGCGGCAGGTGGTAGGGCGGCAGTTCCATCACGAAGGGGGTGCTCTCACCCTTGAGCAGGGTGAACTTCATGACAAAGCCGGTCAGCACCGCCACCGCGATGCCGATGAGATAGAGCCCGAAGACGACGTTTTGCCCGCCCACCGGGAAGAAGGCGGCGGCAAAGAGCGCATAGACCGGCAGCCGCGCCCCGCAGGACATGAAGGGGGCCATGAGGATGGTCAGGATCCGGTCGCGATGGTTCTCCAGGGTACGGGTGGCCATGATGGCCGGCACGTTGCAGCCGAAGC
>Ga0247840_10006203_pt1 | contig 17412 bp, 10 predicted proteins | sample LaCruzMarch2015__FD_192404 | JGI IMG/M metagenome (GOLD analysis project Ga0247840, IMG submission 192404) | Freshwater microbial communities from meromictic Lake La Cruz, Castile-La Mancha, Spain - LaCruzMarch2015_17m | ecosystem: Environmental > Aquatic > Freshwater > Lake | place: Spain... | reverse complement strand
CATAAGGTGAGCTGCAAGCCCGGAAACTCGCCGCCGATGTGCAGTCCGAGCCCCCCGCCGACGGCCAGCGGTTTCCAGAACTCGCTGTTACGGTCGAGTTCGAAGTAGTCGCAGCCGGCGTGATAAGGAATCTCCAGGGGAGCCGTGGGCAGGGGCCGCAAAGCAATCCCCGGCAGGGCCAGTTTGACGAACTCCTGAATGCGCTCGATGGGTCCGACCTTGGCCTGCGCCGGGAAGCGGTTGCGCAGGACTTGCGAGTCCAGATCGGCCTGCGCGGCCAGCACGAAACGCGCCCCCGTGAGCAGGGACCGATCGGCCACCAGCGCCACCCGGAAACCGAACTTGCGTTCCTCGATCGGAATCGCCACGGCCCGCTCGACCACTTCGCGGCTGAGACAGTCCCGCAGGCGCTCCATCAGCGGGGTAAAGGTCGCATCCAGATCGTCGTGCCGGTACGGCGGGAAATCCGGCGGGCGCTTGGATTCCGCGGCATAGGTGGCGAGTTCACCAGCCAGCCCGAGCAGAAAGCGATAGCAGGGTTCCGGGTGCAGTCCCTGGATGCGCGCCAGGTGGACCGTCACCGGTTCGCTGCGGTTGATCAACTGGAGCATCAGGAAGTCGGCCCAGTCCGCGACCCCGCCGCGCCCGCCGCCCCGCACTCGCCCGGCGCGCGCCTCGGCCTGGCGATGCAGGAGCCCGGTCACCTCCTCCAGAAAACCGGCCAGGCGGCTGGACGCCCGCACGTCCAGGCTGGGCGGGATGTAGGCCTCATCGAGGACCACCAACCGGTCGGCGCGGCATTCCAGCACCCGCGCGATACCGCAGCAGGCAAAGCCGTCGCGGGCGTCGCGCTCGCGCAGCAGACGCAGATCGAGGCGCCCAACCTCCAGCAGCGCCTCGGTGGCCGCGCCCAGACTGTTGTCGCGCACCGTCAACTCACCGGCGCGGTAGCGCAGCATGGTCTCCTGGACCGCCGGGCCGCCGCTCTCCGGTGCGCCGGGGCGGCGCAGCGGCAGCGCCAGATAGATGATCTGGCCGGCCGCGGCATCGTCGAGGAGCAGCGGCGCCGGCAGCGGATCGCACGCCGGAGCATCGACGGGGGTGCCGTCCGGCAGCCGGCCGACACAGGCGGTGACGGCCAGCCGGCCCTGCGCGAGCAGATCCCGGTCGATGGTCAGCCGCGACAGGCCCCAGGGATAGGGGCAGCCCAGTCCGGATTGGGACTCCACCAAGTGTTCCAGATAGCGGTCGTGTTGCTGGAAGTGGTGAGGCTGCAGAAACAGCCCCTCGGACCACAACACACGGTTGTCCCAGGCCATGGTCTCTCCCTCAGCGCAGTTGAGCGGAAACAGCCGCGGCCCGCACCTCGACCTGGACCGTATTGGTCTGGTCGGGCGTCAGCGCGACGAGCGCGCGCCATCCGGCGCGGTCGATATCACGAAAGGCCGCGACCACCCCAAGATAGCGGGCAGCAGGGTTCAACGGGTGCACGACCAGCCGCCGCTGACCCGGCACCAGTGTGACCTCTTCGCGCGCGATCAGGTCGCCGCCCAGCGTCGCGGGCTCGCGGTCGTAGAGGCTGAAGAAGTCCGCGCCCGCAAAGGCCCCCTCGCCCTTCAATTCGTAGAGCCGCACCACGATCGGCAGCGCCCGCCCGCTCGGGTCACGATTGGCATCGGGGGCGGCAATGACCTCGACCCGCAGTTCCGGCACCGGCTTCTCCGGCTCCTTCTTCGGGTCCTCGGGCTTGGGTTTGCTCCCGCAGGCCGTCAGTAAACTGATCGCTACCGTCGCTGCCAGCAGGCCCAGGAACTGTCGGCGCCGTGCCGGTCCGAATGGGGTTGCACTCATCGTTGCTCTCCTGAAGCCGGATTAAGTGGTTTGCTGTTCGGTCTACGCTGAGGAACCGTTCGGTCCGGCAGCCTTGGCGCGCGCCTGCGCCAGCCGCTGGATCTGATCCTCGTAGGCATGGGTAAAGGCGTCCCCGAACAACTGCATGAAGTCGTCCGCCGCGTCGGTCGCCACCTGCGCGAAGGTCTCGGTGAAGAGATCCCAGAAGCGCGCCTTGCGCGCCATGGGCAGGAGCTTGTCGAGTCCGGAGGCGGCACCCAGTCGCTGTTCCAGCTCGCCAGGCTCGAAACGCGCGAGCAGTGCGCGTAAGGCGGCCCGCAAGCCGGCGATCATCGCCATCTCGTGGGCCTGAATGTCTTCGAAGGCGGCGCGTGCGGCCTCGCCGGCCGGGAGATAGCCGGGGCCGGACCGGAACAGGAGCCGCTCCAGCGCTTCGTCCACCCCGACGGAGAACTTATAGGGGTTGTTCTCGACGGCCCGGATGGTGGTCACCGCGCACCGCAGCTCGCTCTTGAACTGGGCGCGCACCTGCATGGTCGCGGTCAGGCCCGCGGTGAGGTCACGCATCAATTGCCCGGCCTCGCGCAGAAACAGGTCGGGATCACGGATCTGGCTCGGATCGCCGGTGCCGAGGCCGGCCAGAAAGGCCGCGAGCCCGCTGCCGTCAGCGCTCGGTAACGCGGCGGGTGCGGCGGGTGCGGCGGCCGGTCCGCGGGCGGTCAGCGGGGTTGACTCCCCGACCGCGGCCGGCGGGGCCGCGGGGGCGACGCCGGGGCCGGCGGGCCCTGAGTCCGGCGCATCGAACGCTGAACGCAGGGGGTCGTCTAACGGAGGCGTCTCAACGACGGGCGCCGCCAACGGGGGTGCCTCAAACACGGGTTCAGGGGCTGCCGCTGCCGGGGCGAACGGCTCCGTCCAGACCGGCTCAGCAAACGCGGCAGGCGCGGCAGGCGCGGCAGGCGCGGCAGGCGCGGCGGCCGGCACCGCGTCGACAGCAGGACTGGCGGCTGCCGGACCCAAGGCATCCGCCATCAGGTCATATTCATCCGGGAATAAGGGTTCCGCGGGCCGCCGCGGCTGGCTTGACGCGGGTTGGGTCTCGGGCGCACGCAGGTAAACATGCTCGAAGGGGGTCGGTGCCGGCGTGAGCAGCGCCGCGTCCGCACGCTCGGCGGGTCCGCCGAGGAAGGGGTCGAACGCCATGGCATCGGCGAATGGATCTTCGGCCTGAGCCCGCCCTGCCGCGGCGGCCGAGAGGGCGGGCGGACGCGGAGTTCCCGGCATCGGTACCCCGTTCCGACCGCCGGGGCCAAGGATATCCATGATGTCCGCGCTCGCGCTCAGTTCAGCGCCCGGCATCGGCACCTCGGCGCCGCCGAATCCGCACGGGTCGATCGCGTGGGATGCCGATTGCTCCGCGGGCGCGCCGCAGGCACCGGTCTCGACGCACAGCTCATAGCCGCCCACATGCAGGATATCGCCGACCTGGATCTGCACCTGCTGACCGACCGGCAGCCGCTCGGCGGCCTGATTGAGAAAGGTTCCGTTCGTACTCAGATCGGTGACCCACAGGGTGCCGTCGCGCAGTTCGACGCGCGCGTGATGCCCGGAGATGACACGCTCCGGATCGCTCAGCGGTAGATCGTTGTCCGGGCTGCGCCCGATCGTGCAACCCGGTGCGGACACGCACCAACTGACGGGCCGCTCGGGCGCCACGCCGCCGTAGCGCGCGACGGTTATCGTATACTCCATGCCGCACTGACTCGTTGCCGTTGGGTGGAGTTTCAGTATAGCTGACTTCTGCTCATGGTCTAAGCGTCGCCGGCCGCGTCCGGCAATCCAGAATCCGCGCGAAAAAAGTACCTCAAGGTCCGCGAAGGGGACAAATGAACGACGAAGCGACCAAGGTGATCGGGGCAGACAGCGCCTACGGCATCCCCCCCGGCACCCTGCTGGCCAATACCTATCGGGTCGAGCGCTTGCTCGGCGGCGGCGGGATGGGCGAGGTCTATCTGACGCGCGACGAGCGGGTCGGCGTCCAGCACGCGGTGAAGGTGATCCGCCCCTCGATGGCGGCCAACCGCCAGGTCATGGATCTGTTCTATCGCGAAGCCAAGGTTCTGCGCGGCGTCCGTCATGACGCCGTGGTGAGCTACGACGGCTTCGTGCGCGATGCGCAAGGACGGGACTACCTGGTCATGGAGTATGTGGACGGACCCTCGCTGGGGGACCGGCTGCGCGGCGGACCCCTGCCGGTGGACGAGGTGCTGACGCTGCGCGACCGGCTCGCCGCCGGGCTCGCCGAGGCGCACCGCCGGGGTGCCGTGCACCGGGATCTCTCGCCCGACAACGTGATTCTGCCGGGCAATCAGGTAGCCGCCGCCAAGCTGATCGATTTCGGACTCAGCAAGCTCACCGACCCGACCCAGGAGACCATCATCGGGTCATCCTTCGCCGGCAAGTACCGCTTCGCCTCGCCCGAACAATTCGGGCTCTGCGGCGGAGCGGTCGACGGGCGCTCCGACATCTACAGCCTGGGTCTGATCCTCGCCGCCGCCGCGCTCGGCCGCCCGCTGGCGATGGGTGAGTCCTTCGCGGACGCCCTGGCGACCCGTCAACGTGTCCCGGACCTCACCGGGATACCGGAGACCCTGCAGCCCTGGTTGGCGGCCATGCTCGACCCCGATCCGGCACGCCGTCCGGCGGACCTGGATGCCTTGTTGACTCAATGGCCCGCGGCGACCCGGGTCGGCCCGCTGACCCGCTCCGCCACCGCGGGTGACAAGACAGCGGAACCCGTTCGAACCCGCGTGCACGACCCGGCGCCCGCTTCAGCGCCGGCCGCGCGCCGCTCCCCGCGGGTGTGGCTCATCAGCGGCGGCGCGCTCGCGCTGGTCGCGGCGGCCGCCGGCCTCTATGTGGCGCTGCAACCACTGGAACCCGGCTTGCACTCGGGAACGGCGACAGGTCCGAATCACACGACCGCAACCAGGCCGACACCGCCCCTCCCGGCCGTTGCCGATCCCGACGCGCCCGCGACACCGGCCGGCAGCCTGGAGCAGCTCATCGCGGCCCACCGCGACGACGCGGCGCTCAGCACCGCCCGGAGCCTGATCGCGGCCCGTTCGGCGGCCCCCGCGGCCAGTGCCCAGCCGCTTCCGACCGGCGCCTTCCTGGCGCTGGCCGATCAGTTGCGGACCGCCGGTCGGCCGCACGACGCGTTCATCCTGGCGGAGGCCCTGATCGGCACCGGTGAAACGCTGCCGATCGACACCCTCTGGCCGCTGGCCCAGGATCTGCGCGCCGCCGGCCGCCTCGACCCCTGGTTCTTCCTGGTGCGCAACCTGGCGAATCGCAGCTATGGCCCGGCCAGCTTCGCCATGGGTGAAATGTACGATCCCCGGCACTGGTCGGCCGGCACCTCGCCGCTTGCGAAACCTCGCGCGGACAAGGCCCGGGAATGGTACGAACAGGCGCTGCGTCAGGGGGTCCGCGAGGCCGGCGAGCGGCTGGACGCACTCAAAACGAACGGTTCGTAGGGGCGGGTTTCAAACCCACCCCTAGCAGCCTGTCGGACTTAGCCCCTACGATAAGGGCATGAGCCAACAAAAATGCTTTTTGTTGCTCCACAATCTAACGTAAAGTGATTTCCGCGAAAAATCCAACCCGTAGGAGCCCGCTTGCGGGCGACGGGTGGGGGCACAATGACGCGATTCCGGCAGGTCACGTCGCCCGCAAGCGGGCTCCTACGGAGCTTGATTCTTGATAGCGTCTTATTCGGAAATCGCCTAAAGTCCGACAGGCTGCTAGGCCAAGGCCATGTCCGGGCATCACATGCGAAGGCGATACCTCGCGACGCGCGCCGATCAGGACCCGTCCCCCAACTGATCCAGGTCCAGACCCCAGCGGTCCAGCATCTGGCGGTAGACCGTCAGTTCGGCGTCCGCGAAATAGCCGTCCGAGCGGGCGACCAACAGCAGCGCGCTGGCCAGAAAGCGTCGTTGGTCCGGATCGGTGACGCCGGCCAGCACGCCGTCCACCCAGTCCCGGTCCGCCAGACCCACGTAGCGGGACGTTCCGGCGTGGGCGATGAGGTCGTCGCAGTAGGCGTCGAACACCTGGGCAAACAGATCCCGATCCGCGCCCAGTGTCTCCAGTATCCCCAGGCGCTCCAGGATGTCGATCTCGCCCTCGGCGACATCGCCGTCGCAGACGATGAACAGTGCGATGAGCCGCAGGCTGGCCTGCGGGCTGTTTTCCGGATAAGGGGTCAGTTCGGGCTGGGTCATGAGGACTCCGTCGACGATCAAACAACGCAAGGCGCGGCATGATCGCACAGGCGGCCCCCGCGGACGATCAGAACCATTGCCAGGGTCCGCCCCGAACGCGGAGAATCAGCGGTTACGGCGCACGCGCCGCCATCACCGAGCCGCCGCCATGTTCTTCCCGATCCCCGAACCCGTCCGCCGTCAGGCCAAGACGCCGCATGAGCTGGCCATGGTCAATCTGGTGCTGTTCAATCTGCTGATGCTGATCGCCTTGCTGGGCGGGAGTTTCGTGGAGTCGGATTCGTCCCTGGCGCCGTACAAGGTTCTGGGGGTGGCGGTGCCGCTGGGTATCTCGCTCGCCATCGCGGGCTACACCTGGGTGCGCGCCCGGCGTACCGCGCGGGACGGCCCCTGGTTTCTGGCCGCTCACTGGCGGTTGGCCGGCGCGCGCTACCAAGTGCTGATGATCGCCTATCTGGTCGGTACCGGCCTGATCGGACTGGGCTGGCTGTTGGCTCAGGCCCAAAAATCACCCGGCATGCAGGACCTGATGTTCATCGCGCTGCAACGGGTGGCGATTGCACCCATGTTGATAACGCTGATGGTGCTCGTCATGTTGGAGTCCGGCGCCATCTATCAGGCCCAGCGCGGCGAAGTGCCGAACCGTCTCGCCGAGCGCTGCCCGCCGCCCGCGGACCTCGCGGGAGCGGACACGGAGTTTGCATCGGCGCCGCCTGCGGCCTGATCATGCGCCGCCCGGCCGCAACCGGGCGAACCCGTTAGGCGAATCGCCTTAGAATCCGATTCACAATCACCACTCACCGCGGAACCCTCATGAATCTGACACCCAATCTGCTTGTCGCCGCTGTCCTGTCCGTCGGCGCCCCGACCGCCATGGCCGCCAACCCGAAAGTCGCCCTGGATGTGACCATCGGCGGCGAGCCCGCCGGCACCATCACCATCGAGCTGTTCGCGGACGTGGTGCCGAAAACCGCGGAGAACTTCCGCGCGCTGTGCACCGGCGAGAAGGGCATGGGCAAGAGCGGCAAACCGCTGGCCTATGCGGGCAGCACCTTCCACCGCATCATTCCGGGCTTCATGATCCAGGGCGGCGACTTCACCCGCGGCAACGGCACCGGCGGCGAGTCCATCTACGGTGAGAAGTTCGAAGACGAGAACTTCAAGCTCAAGCACTTCGGCCCCGGCACCCTGTCCATGGCCAACGCCGGCCCGAACACCAACGGGTCGCAGTTCTTCATCACCGTGGCCGACACCTCCTGGCTCGACGGCAAGCATGTCGTCTTCGGCAAGGTAGTCGATGGCATGGATGTGCTGAAGAAGATGGAAGCCCAGGGCAGCCGTGCCGGAACCACGCAGTCCGAGGTCAAGCTGGCCGCCTGCAAGCAGGTCTAAGGAAGGGTTCACTAACAAGTGAAGCAGTTCCATTAGGGACTGCTTCTCGCGTTGTCGTTGTCGTAATCGTTGTCGTAATCGGAGAAGCGATTCAATGTGGGCATGAGCGGCCCGCTGTCGATCGGGCGCTACTTCGCCGCCGTCTCCACGGCCGCCAAGCGTCTGAAAGGCTGCGCTTCGATCGCCACGCCCGAGACCAACGCATCGTTGTGCTGCTTGCGACGCTCGGACAGCGCAACGACGCGGTGCGCGAGAACCCTCGCCGGTATCACAAATCCGATCACGACAACGATCACGACAACGACAACGACAACGATCACGACAACGACAACGACAACGACAACGACGGAAAGGCACCCCTACATTGAGCCGGTGCATTCTAACCATTGCACCTCACTGCCCGCTGATATACTCCCAGTGTCCCGCGCCCCTTTCGTTGCGACCACTTTCCGGGAATCCCTATGAACAACACCCCCGATATCGATCCCCAAGAAACCCAGGAGTGGCTCGATGCACTCGAGGCCGTGCTTGACCAGGAAGGCGCCGAGCGTGCCCACTTCCTGCTGGAGCGGCTCATCGACAAGGCCCGGCGCTCCGGAGCCGACCTGCCCTATAGCGCCAACACCGCGTATCTCAACACGATTCCGGTAGCCCAGCAGCAGCCGTTCCCCGGCGATCGGGCGATGGAGCGGCGCATCCGCTCCTTCGTGCGCTGGAACGCCATGGCGATGGTGGTTCAGGCCAACCGGCTGTCCACCGAACTGGGAGGCCACATCGCCTCCTTCGCGTCCGGCGCCACGCTCTTCGATGTCGGCTACAACCACTTTTTCCATGCCCGCACCCCCGAGCACGGCGGCGATCTGGTCTTCGTTCAAGGTCATTCGGCTCCCGGCATCTATGCCCGGGCCTATCTGGAGGGCCGGATCAGCGAGGACCAACTCCACAACTTCCGCCAGGAAGTGGACGGCGGCGGACTGTCCTCCTACCCCCACCCCTGGCTGATGCCCGATTTCTGGCAGTTCCCCACGGTATCGATGGGGCTCGGTCCCATCATGGCGATCTACCAGGCGCGCTTCATGCGCTATCTGCATGACCGCGGGATCGTGGACACCAGCAAGCGCAAGGTCTGGGCCTTCCTCGGCGACGGCGAGATGGACGAGCCCGAGTCGCTGGGGGCGATCGCGCTGGCCGCCCGCGAGGGGCTGGACAACCTGGTGTTCGTGGTCAACTGCAACCTGCAGCGCCTGGATGGTCCGGTGCGCGGCAACGGCAAGATCATCCAGGAACTGGAGCGCGACTTCCGCGGTACCGGCTGGAACGTCATCAAGGTCATCTGGGGCAGCTACTGGGACAAACTGATCGCCCGCGACAAGGACGGGCTGCTCCTGAAACGTATGGAGGAGTGTGTCGACGGCGACTACCAGACCTACAAGGCCAGGGACGGCAAGTATGTGCGCGAGCACTTTTTCGGCGCCTATCCGGAATTGCGTGAGATGGTGGCCAACATGACCGACGAGGACATCTGGCGCCTGAACCGCGGCGGCCACGATCCGGCGAAGGTCTACGCCGCCTATGCCGCCGCCATGCAGAGCAACGGCAAGCCCACGGTGATCCTGGCCAAGACGGTCAAGGGCTATGGCATGGGCGTGGCCGGCGAGGGGATGAACATCACCCACTCGCAGAAGAAGATGGGTGAGGATTCGCTGAAAGCCTTCCGCGACCGCTTCAATATCCCGATCTCCGAGGATCAGATCGCTGCCGCCCCCTTCTACAAGCCGGCACCGGACAGTGCCGAGCAAAGCTACCTGCTCGAAGTGCGCGAGCGTCTCGGCGGCTTCCTGCCCGCCCGTTACGACGATGCGGCAGCACTCGAGGTCCCGCGGCTGGAGGTCTTCAAAGCGCTGCTGGAAGGCACCGGCGAGAAGGAAATGTCCACCACCATGGCCCTGGTGCGCATCCTGAATCTGCTGGTGCGCGACCCGCAGATCGGGCGCTTCGTGGTCCCGATCGTGCCGGATGAGGCGCGTACCTTCGGGATGGAGGGCATGTTCCGCCAGCTCGGCATCTACTCCTCACTGGGGCAACTCTATGAGCCGGTGGACGCGGATCAGGTGATGTCCTATCGCGAGGACAAGAAGGGCCAGATCCTCGAAGAGGGCATCAACGAGGCCGGTGCCATGTCGTCCTGGATCGCGGCGGCCACGGCCTACGCCAATCATGGCCAGGCGATGATTCCCTTCTATATTTATTACTCGATGTTCGGCTTCCAGCGCATCGGGGATCTGGCCTGGGCGGCCGGCGACATGCAGGCGCGCGGCTTCCTGATCGGCGCCACCGCCGGGCGGACCACGCTGGCCGGTGAAGGGCTCCAGCACCAGGACGGTCACAGCCACCTGATGGCGGCGACTATTCCCAACTGCGTGTCCTACGACCCGACTTACGCTTACGAGTTGGCGGTGATCGTTCAGGACGGCCTGCGCCGGATGTTCCAGAACCAGGAGCGGTGCTTCTACTACATCACCGCGATGAACGAGAATTATCCCCAGCCGGCCATGCCGGAGGGCGCCGCGGCGGGAATACTCAAGGGAATGTACCGCATCCACGCGGGTGAGGCGCGTGCCCATCGAGTGCAGTTGCTGGGCGCCGGCACCATCCTGCGCGAGGTGGAGGCCGCCGCCGAGTTGCTGGCTCAGGATTTCGACGTGGGTGCCGATGTCTGGAGCGTCACCAGTTTCAACGAACTGCGGCGCGAAGGCATCGACGCGGAACGCTGGAACATGCTCCACCCGGATCAGGAGCGGCGGGGCACCTTTGTGGAATCGCAACTGGCCGCGACCAGCGGCCCGATCATCGCCGCCACGGATTACATGCGCGCCTACGCCGACCAGATCCGCCCCTACTGCCCGCGCCGCTATGCCGTGCTCGGGACCGACGGTTACGGACGCAGCGACCTGCGCAGTCAGTTGCGCAAGTTCTTCGAGGTGAATCGCTATTACGTGGCCGTGGCCGCACTCAAGGCCCTGGCGGACGAGGGCGAGATCCCCGCGGCCACGGTCGCGCAGGCAATCGCGAAATACCGTATCGACCCGGACAAGCCCAACCCGGCGACGGTCTGAAGCGCCCGGCAACACAGGTCTTGGAGAACATTGCGTGGCAACTGTCGAAACTATCCTGCTGCCCGACGTCGGGGACTTCGCGGACGTCGAGATCATCGAGATCCTGGTCGCACCCGGCGACCGGATCATCGCCGAACAACCCATGCTCTCACTGGAGAGCGACAAGGCGACCATGGAGGTTCCCGCGCCGCGCGCCGGCGTGGTCAAAGAATTGCTGGTCAAGCTCGGGGACAAAGTCAGCTCTGGCCGCCCGCTGTTGACGCTGGAGACGGAGGGCGAGTCGACGGCTCCGGCCGCCCCGGCCGCAAAACCAGCCCCGGCCGCAGCGGCTCCGGTCACCGCGGCAGCGGCAGCACCCGCCACCGCCCCGGCGCGTGCCGGTGCTGCTGAAACGCTCTCGGTCGTGCTGCCGGACATCGGCGACTATACCGATGTCCCGGTGATCGAAGTCCTGGTGAAACCCGGTGATCAGATCGCGGTGGATCAATCCCTCGTGACCCTGGAAACCGACAAGGCGACCATGGAGGTGCCCTCCCCCTACGCGGGTCTGGTGGAGAGTGTCGCGGTCAAGGTCGGGGACAAGCTGACGCAGGGCGATCTGATTCTGACCTTGCGCGGCGAGGCCGCCGCAACGCCAAACGTGGAGACACCGGCATCGCAACCGACCCCGGCGGCGCCCGCCGCCCGTGCCCCCGGAGAGCCCGAACCCCGCCCGGCGCCGGTGCCCGCGCGCCCGGAAGACCTGGCCCTGACCGGGGCAAAGCCCCATGCCAGCCCTGGAATACGGCGCTTCGCCCGCGAGCTTGGCGTCGATCTGCGCCTGGTCACCGGCTCCGGACCCAAGGCCCGGATCTTGCGCGAGGATGTGCAGGGCTATGTCAAGGGTGCCCTGGCCGTCGGTGCGTCGCCCCTGGCGGCAGCGGCCGCACCCGCCGCCGGCGCCCTGCCCTTCGGCCTGACGGCCGCCGCCGAGGTGGACTTCGCCAAATTCGGTCCGGTCGAGGTTCAGGAACTCCAGCGCATCAAGAAACTCAGCGGCCGGCACCTGCACCGCTGCTGGCTCTCCATCCCCCATGTCACGCAATTCGAGGACGCGGACATCACCGACCTGGAGGACTTCCGCAAGGCGCAGAAGGATGCCGCCGAGCAGGCCGGGGTCCGGCTCAGCATCCTGCCGCTGCTGCTCAAGGTCGCGGCCGTGGCGCTCAATCAGATGCCCAAGGTCAAGTCATCGCTGAGCACGGACGGCGAATCACTGATCCTCAAGCAATACACCCACATCGGCGTCGCCGTGGACACCCCCGGCGGACTGGTGGTCCCGGTGGTTCGCGACGTTGACAAGAAAGGGATCTTCGATCTGGCGCGGGAACTCGGCGACCTGGGTAAGAAAGCGCGTGACGGCAAACTGCTGCCCACCGACATGCAGGGCGGCTGTTTCACCATCTCGAGCCTGGGGGGCATCGGCGGCACCCACTTCACCCCCATCGTCAACGCCCCGGAGGTCGCTATCCTCGGAGTATCGCGGGCGGACCTGAAGCCGGTGTGGAACGGCAGCGAGTTCAGGCCCCGGCTGATGCTGCCGCTGTCGCTCTCCTATGACCACCGGGTCATCGACGGGGCCGAAGGCGCGCGTTTCACCACCCTGCTCTGCCACCTTCTGGCGGACATCCGGCGGCTGTTGCTCTGAGCGCCTCAACCGGCGGCGGACCGAGCGTCGCCCGGGTGCGTTCCAAAGTGATGTCGTCACAGACGCGCGTCGGATGGGCAGAGCGAGAGCGATGCCCATCCGGCCACCGCGATGGTGGATGCGGCGCGCACGACCGATGGGCGGGGTCCCCAACACTGAGCGGCGCGCCTTATCCACCCTACAACTGGAACACACCCGAAGATGACCAGGCATGGGCGCAACTGCTGAGCGATCCAATCGTCCATAGTAGCATTCCGTTGCTGAAATGGACTGAAGCGGAGGCGCTGGACACCCGCCTGCGACTGCGCTCCTTTGCGGACGATTGGAGTGATGCTGGTATGGACGCTTACAATGAACGATAGGCGTGGTGACGTCATTCTAGTGAAGTTCCCAACTCGGTGATGAACAGTGCGGACTTTCGCACGCAAGACCATGTTCTGTAACGGGGCGGCAACTCCGGGGCCGAGCGAGGTGGGCGGATTTATGATCAAGGCCCGCCAGTCCTATGTTAAATCACCCCTCAAAGGCGTGGCTTTACCCCAGGGTGAGATGACGCCGATCGGCTACGTACTGATGCAGCACGCGGAGCGTCTCGGGCGACCGACCAAGGCTTACGAAGCGCGGCGGGGCGGCGATCACAGATTCAGACGACAGAGCACAGATTTCCGCCGGATTGCGGTGCATACTGTGCCTATATGACGGTGCAGTGGTGCCTGCCGGGTAGCCGTGCAACCGGCGAGGCGCCCACACCGTACCCGGACCGACCCAGAAACCGGCTGCGGCTCGCCGGCCGCGCGATCGAGGACGTCCATGTCTCTGGCAGTTCACCCGACCGGTGTCCATGATGAATCCGACAGCCTGCTCGATGCGCAGGGCGGACGGCCGACGCTGACCATCGGGATTTCCGAAGACCGCACGTTGAGCGACGCGGCCGGGGCTTGCGCCGGGCCGCAGTCGACACCGGCGGGCTCGAACCTGTTGCAGACCATTCTGCGGGCCATCCCCGACCTGATCTGGCTCAAGGACCTCAATGGTGTCTACCTCGCCTGCAACCCGACCTTCGAACGGTTTTTCGGTGCGGCGGAGGCCCGGATCATCGGCCGCACCGACTATGATTTTGTCGACCGGGAACTTGCCGACTTCTTCCGCACGCACGACGTCCAGGCCCTGGCCGCCGGCGGGCCGACCGTCAACACCGAATGGCTGACCTTCGCCGCGGATGGTTACCACGGCCTGTTCGAGACCATCAAGACGCCACTGCGGGACGTCGCGGGCGAACTGATCGGCGTGCTTGGAATCGCCCGCGACATCACCAAACTGCGCGAGGCCCAGGAGGCCTTGCGCGAGCGTGATGAGATTTTTCGCGCCATCGTCACCCAGGCGACCGACGGCATCATTCTGGTTGATGCGCAGACGGCCCGCTTCGTCGAGTTCAATGATGCCGCCTGTGCGGCCCTGGGCTATACGCGGGAGGAGTTCGCCCAGTTGGGCATCCCGGACATTCAGGCGGAGCACGACCGAACGGGGGTGGCCGCCGAGATTCGCAAGATCCTTGAGACGGGCAGCGGGGATTTCGACACCCTGCATCGGCATAAGGACGGCAGTCTGCGGCATGCGCGGGTGAGCAACCGGGCTATCGAGTTCAAGGGTGGGCACTACCTGTCGGCGATCATCACCGACATCACCGAGTCCAAGTCGGCCGCCAGGGAGTTGGATCTGCACCGCCATCACCTGCAAACGCTGGTGCAGGCGCGCACCGCCGAACTGGAGGTCGCCAATCAACGACTGCACAAGAGCGACCTGCGCCTGAAGGCATTGTTCGAACTGAGTCAGTCGGCGCCCGACCTGAATGAGCAGGAACTGCTGCAACGCGGTATCGATCTGGCTGTCAGCTTGACCGACAGTGCGATCGGATACCTGCATTTCCTGGAACTGGATCAGGAGACGATCCAGCTCTGTGCCTGGTCGAGCCAGGCCAAGGAACAGTGCTCCGCGACCAATACCGGTCATTACTCCGTCTCCCAAGCCGGCATCTGGGCCGACACGGTGCGCACCGGACAGCCGGTGATTCATAACGACTACCAGCAGTTGACGCAGCGCGCGGGCTATCCGGACGGTCACACTCACCTGATTCGACACCTGGGCGTTCCGGTCCGCGAGGGGGGGCAGATACGGATACTCATCGGGGTGGGAAACAAATCCAGCGACTACGATGCGAGCGATGCGCAGGAACTGCAACTGATCGCCGAGGATCTGTGGCGGATCATCGCCCGGCAGCGCACCGCGGCCGCCCTGGCCCAGGCCAAGGAAGCGGCGGAGGCGGCGAATCGCGCCAAGAGCACCTTTCTGGCCAATATGAGCCACGAGATTCGCACCCCGATGAACGCCATCATCGGTTTGACCCATCTGCTGCGCACCGAGATCACGGTCCCCAGGTCGCAGGCGCGGCTGGGGCAGATCGGCGAAGCAGCCGCACATCTGCTGGGGATCATCAACGACATCCTCGATCTGTCGAAAATCGAGGCCGGCCAGTTGATTCTGGAAGATGGTCAGTTCAATCCGCTCGAATTACTTGAACACGCGATCGGCATACTGGCGGAACGTGCGACGGCCAAGGGTTTGAACCTGATCGCCGAGGTCGATCCCGCGGTGCCCAGGATCCTGCGCGGCGACCCCCTGCGGCTCGGACAAATTCTGCTCAACTTCATCAGCAATGCAATCAAGTTCTCCGAGCAGGGTCTGATCCGGGTGCGCGCCGATTTGGCGGATGACCAGGACCGGCACGTCCTGCTGCGGCTCCGCGTCGAGGATCAGGGCATCGGTCTGGCCCAAGCGCAACAGGAGCGCATCTTTCAGGCATTCGCCCAGGCCGATGATTCGACCACCCGCCGCTACGGCGGGACCGGTCTGGGACTGATCATCTGTCGGCGTCTGGCGGAGCTCATGGGGGGGCGGGTCGGGGTCGATAGCGTTCCGGGCCGCGGCAGTACGTTCTGGCTGATCGTTCACACCGAGCCGGTTGCCGCCGGCGCTGAACTGACTCGGAGCATGGCACCACTGGCGCTGCAGTCCGGACATCGCTCGGGTGAAACGGCAGAGGAAGCCCTCGCGCGCCGCTACCGGGGGGCACGCATCCTCCTCGCGGAGGACGATCCGGTCAATCGGGAGGTCACCGGTGAGTTACTCGGCGGCCTGGGTCTCATCGTCGATGGGGTCGCCACCGGTCAACAGGCGGTGGGGCGCGCCCTGACCGGCGGCTACGACCTGGTGCTGATGGACGTGCAGATGCCCGTCATGGACGGACTGGAAGCGACCCGGCGCATCCGCGCCGCCACGGCGGCGCGGCTGCCGATTCTGGCCATGACCGCCAACGCGTTCGATGATGACCGCCGCCGCTGTCTGGCCGCCGGCATGGACGATCACATCGGCAAGCCGGTCGAGCCCGAACGGCTCTATGCTGCGCTGCTGCGCTGGTTGCCGACACCTCCCGAGCCGGGCGAGCCGGCGTCGCGGCCAACGGCAGTGCCGCCGACAGTGCCGGTCACGAGCGACCTGCGACAGATCCTGTCCGCGACTCCGGGTCTCGACCTGAATGCCGGTTTGCAATGCGTGCGCGGCAAACTGGGCAGTTATGTCCGCCTGCTGAAGATGTTCGCGCAGGGCCACGGCGATGACGCACTTCTGTTGCGCGGCTATCTGACCGCCGGCGACACGGTGCAAATCCGCCATCTCGCGCACACGCTCAAGGGCCTGGCACTCACCCTTGGTGCACGGGAGTTGCACCAGCGCGCCCTGGCCCTGGAACAAGCCCTGCGCGACGCGGCGCCGGATCTGGACGTGGCGGCGTGCATCGGCCTGGTTGATCAGGCGTTGGGTCCGCTCCTGGCAGCGATTGCAGGAATCGACGGAATCGAAGGAGCCGAATCAAGCCCCGCCGTCTCGCCGCCGCCCAGTTGGGATCGGGCCAAGACCGACGAGATCCTGATTCAGCTCGAAGCCCTGCTGGCCGATGACGACACCCAGGCCAGAAACCTGTGGCGTTCCGCGGAGACACTGATACAGCCCGTGCTGGGGCCCGCCGCTGCCCGCCTGGGCGAGGAGATCGAGGCCTTCGAGTTCGAGCAGGCACTCGCCACCCTGCGCCGGGTTGTTGCCTTGCCCGCATTCCGCGAAGAATAGGGCGATTACCGGAACATCCAGCGGACCATGCCTGACACCCGGACGCCGCAGCATCGACAGCTCAGGCTCGCCTGGTTGAGCCTCATGGTCGGTCTGCTGCTGACCGCACTGGCGACGCTCTACACCAAGACCGACGTCGCGGCGCTGAACCGCCGCGAGCTCACACTGATCGGCGAGGAGATCGCGGCCAAGATTCAGGCCAGGCTCCACACCCATGCCCAGATTCTGCGCAGCGGGGCAGCCTTCTTCGCCGGATCGACGGAGGTCACCCGGGAGGCGTGGCGACAGTTCATCGAACGCAGCAAGATCTATCTGAATCTCCCCGGCATTCAGGGTATCGGCTTCGCACTGCTGATCCCGGCCGACCAACTCGCCGGGCATCTGGCGCAACTGCGTGCGCAGGGATTCCCGGACTATCGGGTCTGGCCGCAGGGCGAGCGCAGCCTGTATTCATCCATCGTCCTCCTGGAGCCGTTCTCCGACCGGAATCTGCGCGCCTTCGGCTATGACATGCTCACGGAGCCGGTGCGGCGCGCGGCGATGGAGCAGGCCCGGGACCAGGACGTCGCGGCGCTCTCCGGCAAGGTACTGCTGGTGCAGGAGACCGATCAGGACGTCCAGGCCGGTACCCTGATGTATGTTCCGGTCTATCGACCCGAGCAGCCGACGCTGACCGTCGATGAACGCCGTGCCGCACTGCTCGGCTGGGTCTACAGTCCTTATCGCATGAACGACTTGATGCACGGTGTGCTTGGCGGTTGGGACCTGCAAGAGACCAAGCGCATTCGCCTGCAGATCCATGACGGCGACCTGATCTCCCCCGCGACCCTGCTATACGACAGCCAGCCGACCAAACCGGGGGGCGCGGCGGCCCGCGCGACGGAGTCCGTGCGCGTCC
>Ga0247840_10006202_pt1 | contig 17414 bp, 35 predicted proteins | sample LaCruzMarch2015__FD_192404 | JGI IMG/M metagenome (GOLD analysis project Ga0247840, IMG submission 192404) | Freshwater microbial communities from meromictic Lake La Cruz, Castile-La Mancha, Spain - LaCruzMarch2015_17m | ecosystem: Environmental > Aquatic > Freshwater > Lake | place: Spain... | reverse complement strand
GATAATCAATACAGTGGATTCGGCGGATTTTGTTAGACAAGGTTTAACCCCAGAGAATGTTATCAATTACTTATATAAGTATGATAAGTCAAAGTCAATGAGGGAAAATAAGTTATTATTGGGTCTTGTTGCAAACAAATTATTATTGGCATTTAAGAATAAGAAGGGATTTCTTGAATATCTTGTAATGAACTCAAATCCATCTATATTATCTGTGTTGAATAACATTAAGAAATGGATGAAAGAGAATACAGATGAACTACCAGAGGATTTACAGATGAATGCAGAAAAATACATTGAATCTATGAAGGGGCATAAGAATGTCCAGTATGAGGATGGTATTATCTATCAGTATGGTATGGGTGCTTTAAAGGGTACAGGATCGTATGATAGATATGTTGCATTTAAGAACCAACCAGATGCAAACTTTTTGATTATTTATTGGCCATTGGGTTTAATCCAGGTTTCAAAGAATCCATTTAAAGAAAATCCAAAATACAAGGCACTTCACTTGGGAGAATTAGCACAAAAGGTTATGGCACAATTCAAACCAATGTTGGAAGATAAGTTAATATTATTATCAACAATAAAGTGGGTTAGTGAGTCAAAAGCAAAGGAAGATAGTGTTGGATTTACATATAATGATTTTCATGCAACATATGGAGATAAGTATTATACAAAAGAAGGAGCACCAAAAACAAATGCTGAATTGAAATCAATTATGGATAAGTTATTTAGTGAATTAACAGAAGATGAGAAGCAAAAATTAGATTGCATTGCATTAAATGCTTGGGATATAATTCAAGCAAATAGTGGGGGTCATCCAAGTATCACAAACATTTCAGGATTGAACTTCATAGGTAGGGGTAAAAGACCTCCTGGTCCAAGAACACCAAAACCAAAATCAACAGAACCAAGAACAGCATCATCAGAACCAAAATATGTCAAATCTGATGCTAAAAAAGAGGGTGGAGAAACAGAATACTTGAGTTTAATGAAAACTATTGCAAGTAAAATTAAAGATAAGTTAGAAACTGAAGTTAGCAAATATTAACTATTAACATCAAGGACATCACCCTCCTTGATGTTATTTTTTTTACACGTTCCCCCTATCACTTCTAACACCATATTCCCATCACCACAATATCTTTTACATCTTTCAGTTGTACATGGGGGGCAATTGTGATGTATCTTTGTGATTACATTATCATCAATCATTATTATATCCAATGGTATGATACAATTCTTCATCCAGAAACAGGATCTGGGTTCATCCATAAGGAATAGCATAGAATTAAAGGTTTCATCAAATTCCTTATTCATCATTCCTTTTTCTTTCTCTTCACGAGTTATGGCCAACTTTGCTTCAAAGGTGGAATCATTTATTTTAATTTTCATAAAAAGTATTTTACTATAAATAGGTTTTAAACAAATTTAATTGTATTTTTGCAAAACAAAACACAAAAAAAATGGTAGTAATTGGTGATATTCATGGTCAGGACTTTTGGAAGTCTATTGTTAATGAGCATATGGATGAGGATTATATTGTCTTTGTAGGCGATTACTTTGATTCTTATTCCATTGGTTCAAAAAAGATTTTGGATAATTTTAGGAAAATCATCAAACTTAAACAATCTTATCCAGATAAGGTTAAGTTGCTTTTGGGTAATCATGATATTCATTATTATTATTTGAATAGTAATTATAGGGGAACAGGATTTGATTATAGCATTATGTTTGATGTGAATAACTTATTCAAGAAGCATAAAGATTTGTTCCAGGCAACATTTCTATATGGTAATACCATTGTTTCCCATGCTGGGATTACAAACAAGTTGGTTGAATCAACAGAGAATGATTATTTGGCTGCCTTGGATTTGGGTTGGGGTGATGCAAAAGAGCATAATGATATTGCAGACAAGTTAAACTTCTTGTTTGAAATTAGTTGCAAGACCCTTTTTTACATTGGTGAGGAGAGGGGTGGTATTGATCCTTTCTCTGGTGTATTTTGGGCAGGAATGAAGGAATTAACAAATGATTATGTTTCAGGATATAATCAAATAGTTGGCCATACTCATTTGGATGAAAAAGTAATTAAGAAATATGATGATGCTGAATTGGTATTCATTGACACTGGGAATAAAAATGCTTATCATTTAATCAATAAATAAAAAGAATATGAGAGAATATGTTGGTGTATTAGTAAGACACAATAAGGAGTTTCTACTTTGTAAGAGAAGCCCAAAGAGTAATAGTTTGCCTGGAATGTGGTCAGTTCCTGCTGGAAAATTGGAAACATTTGAAACAACACATGAAGGTGCTAAAAGGGAGTTCTATGAGGAAACTAATATTCATATAACAAATAAGAAACTAACACCTGTTGCAGCCATTGATAGATATTCAAGAGATGGTAGCAAGATAAATGGTAGGTTCAATGTGTTCTTATTAGATAGTCCTGATGAGAAATTAGTTCCAGATTTGGAGAATGCTATGGATGGTGATGAGCATACAGAATGTGGCTATTTCACCTATGAAGAATTAAGTGGATTATATATAGATGATAAGATGATGAGTTTAATTAAATCATTATCTTGATATATTTATATGTAAAAAAAAATGAAAGATAATAAATTCATTTTACTTACAGAAAGCCAAGTAAATATTTTAGATGAACAAAGGCTAATTCAAGAATGCACAATTGCTGCTGTTAGATTAGACGATGGGAATGTTATAGCCAAAAATAGGGATAGGGGTTATTTAGCAAAGATGGAAATTGTCCATGAGATTGTGGATGATATTGAGGTTATGTATTGGAGAGATACAGAAACAGACTGGTCCGAGGGGATGAATGAATATGGTATTGGTATAGTTAATTCAAGTCTATTGGTTAGGCAAGATGAGAAGGAAAGCAGCAAGGTGTTCAAGTCCAAGAAAGTTAAGAACTCCAATGATGGCAAGAAAATACGTAGAGCATTAAGTTTTAAGAATTTAAAAGATGTGATTAAATCAATCATATCTTATGATGCAGATGATCCAAAGAATGTTGGAATTAAGGGTCAGACAATCGTTGGAAGCCCAAGAAACATATATATTATTGAACTCACAAGCAAGGACACTCCGGTCATAACAAAGATGGGTGATGATAAAGTTGAGGTAAGAACCAATCATGGCATAGTTCATAAAAAAACAGGTTATATTTACGGCATAAAGAAGAAGTCATCCCATTCAAGATTGGAGTTGGCCAAAAAGCATTTGCAAGACGCTGAAAAGGATTTGGATGTTATTGATAAGATGAAAGAACAATATAAGAAAAATAAGTTCTTGAACCCTTATAGAATGAAGAATATGTATAATATGCAGACTGTGGGGCAGATAATGATGAATTTGGATAAGAAAGAAATTACCATTAGAATGGATAATGAAATGGGGGAGTTTGTTGGAATAGATAATAGATTGCCAAAAGGTTATAAACCAAAAATATCTGTAAAAATAGAGGGGGAGAAAATAAATAGAAAATAATGAAAAAAGAAATAGTAAAAATAATATTTGATTTCCTTGAAGAAAAGGGAGAACATAATGCGCCATTGTTGTGGAAGTTGGAAAATGATATACCAATAAAAAAAAAAGATTTAGATATTGAAGGTGATTTGGATTTGAGTTATTCAAATATAGAATCATTGCCAGAAGGTTTGGAAGTTAGTGGTGATTTGATTTTAAGTTTTTGTGAGAATATAAGTTCATTACCAGAAGGGTTAATAGTTAGAGGTAATTTGATTTTACAAAATTGTAGCCAATTACACTCATTACCAAAAGGATTGAAAGTTGGTGGCACTTTATACATTTATACATCACCATTAGGTAATTACAGCAATGGTGAATTGAGAAATATGGTTGGAGATGATGGGTATTTAAATAGGGTTTATTACTTTTAAGACACCCAACTATACTGATAATCAACATTTTATGCTCACAGAGGGAAATTGATTTCCCTCTGTGAAAAACCCTTCTAAAGAATTTTATTTTTGTTTGGAGGTGGAAACATTCTATCTTTTAACAAGAAAAATATGCCCCACACTTGGATTATAATGACACTTAAATTCACAATGATTACTGGGTGGTCTTTGGTGTAAAAGCCATACACAAGCCACACAAATGACCCTAAAGCATTAACTATCCTAATGGTTAGAATGTCTTTAAAAGTGAAAGATACAATCGTTATGATTGTGGCAATAAAGCCAATGATTTTAATATACTGATCCATTTTTAGAATTTTACAAAGTTGATAATATTGATTAAGCGTTTTAGTTTTACATTTAGTTCATTAAGTCTTTCCCCAGATGATTCCATTTCATTTATTAGTTCAGTTAGGGATGGTGTGATGGTAGATAATTCTAGGAGTAGCTCATCATTTTTTTTGTTAATGATAGATCTCTCCATATTTCTTAATGTTAATAAAGTATTTTCAAGGTGAGTTTTTTCTATCTTGGATAGGTTCTCATTATATCTTTCAGTTTCAACATTTGAAATTGAAGTATGTATTTCTTTTAATAGGTATTCCATATTATTTTAATTCTTTAACTATTTGGTTTATTTCAACTATGGTTTTTGCTAATTCTTTTATTTCATTTATAGTATCAATAGTTGAATTTTTTTTATTAATTTCTTCCACCATTATTTTATGAGAATCTCTTAAATTAATCATACAAATAATTAAATTATCTTTTAATTCTTTTATGTTAGATAAATCTGTTTTTAATTTGATATAATCCAAATCAGTATAAATACTAGTTCTATTTGATTGTTGTATATAACTCAAGTAGTTTATAGATAACATCTTATCTTCATTATCAATGATAGCATTTAAGTTTTTAGAATCCAAATATGAAATAATATTATTTGATACATTTGTTATTAATGTGTCAGAAGAATTTAATAATATTTTTATCTCTTTACTTTGTTTTTGATTTATATAAATTCTTCCAGAAACTACTCCTATTTTAGCACCTATATTTACGAAACCGGTTGGAGTGTTAAATGATGTTAATTTATTATTTAGGTTTATTAGGGATTCAAGATTATACTCAAGTTCTTTTATATTGTTGTATAAGTCATCAACATAAACATCTGATGATAAGGCCAATAATATTTTTGAGTATGTGTTAAGAATTTCAAAAGAGTTCTGTAATAAGATGGTTTTTCTTTCATCCAATTTTTGTTGTGCGTATATGCTATCTAATTCTGTTAGATGTAATGATGGTGTTGATAATGTATTGGCAAAATATACACCCCTACTTTTCCTCACATTGGATAAGGTTTGATTGAGCTTTAAGGAATAGTTTGGCAAATCCTTGGTTGAGGTTGCAAACTGATGGACATATGTTTTCTTTGTGTGGGATAATGTGTTGCAACTCTGGATCACAATAGTTAGTAAAATAAATGTTATTAACTTCTTCATTTTTTTTTACAATAAATACTATTTTATTGAAAAAAAGATTTGGTGGTTTGAATTATTTGCTATAAATTTGCATCAACAAAATAACCAACCACTATGAGAAAGCCACAAGTGTTAGAATTAACAGAAAAGAAGACAGGCAGGGTGTTTGTGCGTGAGTTCAAGACAAAGAAAGAATGTGATAGGTTTCTTCGTAATAGTTATACTACATATTCCTGGAAAATACTTTAAAACCAAACTAAACAAAATTAATATGAGACCAGAAGTAAGAGCAAAAGAAATAGAAATTGAAGCAAAAGGCCTATTATGGTCTTGGGGTAATGGTTGCAAACTATATTGTGTTAAATCTGGAATAGAGTTCCATTGGTGGATGTTTGGTGAAACAGGAATGCATATGGTTGTCAATAGGGGTTTATATGGTCATAAACCATATGCTTGTGAGAGGGTTATAAACCACTGGAATGGTTTCAAAAAAAATCAACCAGAATTGGTGTAGAAAAATTTGGTTAATTCATTTCTTTGTATTAAATTTGCATCAACAAAACAACCAACATGAAAATCATAACAGCAATCAAACCTTTACTTGAAGACAAAGTAGAATTTAATCCCCAGGAAACAATGGGTTGGCTCACATATAATCCTGTGTTCTGGTCTTTTGGTGTGTCAAAAACAATAAATTTAAGCAATAAGGGTTTGCTTTTAAGAGTGTCTGCTCGTAGGCACAAAGGCTGGGTGTTGATTACATTAAATGGCAGCGATTTGTATGATGTGTATTTGGTAAATACTCTTGGAAGAGTTAAGAAAGAAATCAAAGATGTATATTGTGATGGGTTATTGGATACAATAGACAATGCAATTGAAAAAATTCCAGAGTATGTAATTTAATCTTAAAAAGAATCAATGGGTGATCCACACTTCCAGGAGTGGCCTACAAAGGGGGCTTCTGATAAGAAAGGTCAATGTGTGGCTATGATGATGACCTAACCCAGAAAATAATGAGAAAAAGATTTGGTTAATTCAGTTTTTTACTTTAAATTTGCATCAACAAAAAAACAAGACCAATAATTATGAAAGCAACAGAAGAAGTAATTACAGAAAGAACCTATAACGGTATTCCCATTTCAGAAATAAAAATTAATCGTGAAACTTTTGATGCTTTTGAATTCTTTGAGACTTATGGTTGGGGAGATGCTAGAATTGTTGTTGAAATATTGGAATTAAATGGCTGTTTAAAAAAAACAGAAAATAATGAAAAAATATTTGGTTAATTCAATCTTTTACTTTAAATTTGCATCAACAAAAAAAACAAAGAACATGACACACAACATTAAAGTAATTTACAAGAATGAGAATTTAATCAATGAGAATTTTGTTGATAAGACACAGTTCAAGTTGTTCTTAAAATCCATACACGGATCCTTACAGTTAAAGAATACCCTTCACTTTTATAATGGAAATGATTTCTTAATCAATGTTCCTTATAAGATTTTATCCAAATGTGTCATCTTGACAAAAGTGGAGGATTATACAATCACAGAGCATATAATCAACAAATCAAAGATTGAAACTTTAGTAGATTGATTAAATCCCCCTACTCAAATTCCTGGGTAGGGGGGAATTATTAACTAAACAAAACAAATAACCATGACAAGCAAATTAACTGTAAGAGAAATTAGAAGAATTTTGTTTGAGACAGAAAAATATACTGTGATTGGTGAAGATGAGATGACCAATAAAGAAAGTAGAGATTTTCTTTACAGCAAGGAAAACCAAGAAGAGGTTTTCAATGTTATTGATAATGACACACATTTACTAATTTGGCAAAAAAAAGAATATGGAAAGGAAACTTGCAAGCGTTAGAAAAATATCAGATTTAAGGCAAATTGAAGGTGCTGACAACATTGAGTTGGCCATTGTGGATGGATGGCAAGTTGTTGTTGCCAAGAATGTTGAACATAAGGTGGGTGATTTCATTGTGTATTGTGAAATTGATTCCTTCTTACCCATTAAGGAAGAGTTTGAGTTTTTAAGGAAATCTTCATATAGGAAATCAAGCGAAGCAGAGGGTTTTCGATTGAGAACCGCAAAAATGATGGGGCAAATCTCCCAGGGATTGATATTACCCATTTCTGTTTTAGGTTCTGAAATATCTCTTGAAGAGGGTATGGATGTGACAGAAATCTTGGGTATTGTGAAGTATGAAACGCCAATTTCAGCTGAACTTTCTGGGTTAGCAAAAGGAATGTTTCCATCCTTCATTTCCAAGACTGATGAAATTAGAGCCCAGAATATTCCAAATGAGTATAAGACATATATAGAATCAAATGGTAATTTCTATATAACAGAAAAACTGGATGGATCCTCTGCAACATTCTACATAAACAATGGTGAGTTTGGGGTTTGCTCAAGAAATCTTGAATTATTGGAAACAGAGGGGAATACTTTCTGGAAGGTTGCAAGGGAACTTGATTTGGAGAACAAGATGAGAGCCAAAAACAAGAACTTTGTAATACAAGGTGAGTTGATTGGTGAGGGCATCCAGGGAAATCCATATAAGATAAAGGGGCATACTGTTAGGTTCTTTACAGCATTTGACATTGATGCACACAAAAGGTTTAATTATGCAGAGTTTGCTATGTTTATGGCAAGGAACGAATTGGAGGTTGTACCACTCTTATCAATTAGGGCAGGAACAGATTTACCAAAAACAATTGATGAGTTATTGAAGTTTGCTGAAGGTAAGTCATCCTTGAATGAAAAAACAGAAAGAGAAGGTATTGTAATTAGGACATCTGACAATGTTATTTCATTTAAAGCCATTAGCAACAAGTTCTTATTGAAGGACAAAAACTAATAATCTTCTTGGACATTTTTTAAATTTAAAAAAAACTCTTGGATTAGTCTGGGGGTTTTTTTATTTTGTATATTTATTATAATATATTTGATAATGGAAAAAGAACAACTAAAAAGAATATTTGATTTTCTTGAAGAGAAGGAAGGGCATAATGCTCCATTTAAATGGAAATTAGTAAATAATGAGCCAATAGCAAAGGAAGATTTAAACATTAAAGGTGGCTTGTTTTTAGAACATTCAAATATAGCCTCCTTACCAGAAGGTTTAAAAATTGGTGGCAATTTAAATTTATCTTATACACCTAAATTAAAATCATTACCAAGTGATTTAGATGTTAAAGGTGATATATATTTGGAAGGTTCAAAAATAGAATCATTACCAGAAGGATTAAAAGTTGGTGGTGATCTGGATTTAACGTATACAGATATAAAATCATTACCAAAAGGATTGGAAGTTGGTGGTGATTTACATTTGGAATTGACAACAATGATGAAATATGAACGTTATGAATTATTAGAAATGATAAAACCTGGATTTGTGAAAGGAAAAATACATAGATAATGGAAAAAGAAATAGTAAAAAGAATATTTAAATTCCTTGAAGAGAAGGAAAAGAAATCACACCAAGCTAAAGGGACATTACTATGGAAAATAGTCTTTAATGAGCCATTAACAAAGGAAGATTTGAATGTTAAAGGTGATTTGAAATTGAGTATGAAAGACATAACCTCATTACCAAAAGGATTGAAAGTTGGGGGTAATTTAAATTTAGAATGGTCAAATATAACCTCTTTACCAGAAGGGTTGGAAGTTGTTGGTGATTTGAGTTTAGCATATACATCAATAAGAACATTACCAAAAAGTTTGAAAGTTGGGTCATTAAATTTAATGCGTTCAGAAATAGAATCACTACCAGAAGGCTTGGAAGTTGGGGGTGATTTGTATATAGCAATAAAGTTCACAGATGATGAAATAAGAGAAATGATAAAACCTGGATTTGTATTAGGAAGAATAAGAAGGATATGAGAGCGGAACAATTAAGCAAGATATTCAAATTTCTCAAAGAGAGAGAGAATGTGGATCAACCTATAAGAGTGATAAACTTTATTGTTAAGCAAGATTTGGTTGATGAACTTGAGGCATATTCAAGTGATAAAAGATATGTATATGATGGTGATTTAGATGTAAATAATTCTGATATAAGAAAATTGCCAAATGATTTATATATTAAGGGCACAATGAATTTGAGTTTTTGCAAAGATTTAATAAATTTACCAGATAGATTATATGTTCAAGATGACTTATATTTAAATTATACTAATATATCAAGTCTTCCAGATAATTTGTATGTTGGGCAGAATTTATATATTATGGGATGTAATGAAATAACAAATGTGCCAAATAATTTGCACATTTATAATAATTTTTATATTGCTAATACTCCACTTGCCAAATCATATACAGTTGATCAGTTATATAACAAGATTGAATCAACTGGTGGTCAAGTAGGTGGAGAAATAGATGATGAATGGGAATAAATTATGGAAAAAGAGCAACTAAAAAGAATATTTGAATTTCTTGAAGAAAAGGAAAATCATAATGTACCATTTTTGTGGAAATTAAAGAATGAAATGCCATTAACAGAAAAAAATTTAAATGTTAAGGGTGATTTGGATTTTTTTGAAATAGAAATAACCTCATTACCAAAAGGATTAAAAGTTGGTGGTGATTTGATATTAACTGAATCAGATATAGAAACATTACCAGAAGGTTTGGAAGTTGGGGGGCAGTTTATATTTGGATCTTAGCCGTATAAAATCATTACCAAAGGGATTAAAAGTTGGGGCTGATTTGTATTTAGATTATTCAACAATAACATCATTACCAGAAGATTTGGAAGTTAATCATAATTTGTTTTTAATTAATACAAAGATAACCTCATTACCCAAAGGGTTGAAAGTTGGGCGTAATTTAGTGTTTAGTAGTTCATCATTATTAAAAATTGAACACACAGATGACGAATTAAGAGAAATGATTAAACCTGGGTTTATAAAAGGGGGAATATTTTCATAATAGGAAAAATATATAGCAATGATTATAGTAATAGGAGAAAGTTGTACAGACATATATGTTTATACAAAAAGCACAAGGCTATCACCAGAAGCACCTGTTCCGGTATTAATTCCAGTACATAAGGTTAAGGCTGGTGGGATGGCTATGAATGTATATAATAATGTTATTAATATGGATTCAAATGTGAGCATAAGGTTAATTACACATAAGAATAAGATAAAGAAGAAGAGGTATGTGGATGAGAAGAGCAATCATTCTTTTATAAGGGTTGATACAGGAGAGAACAATGTTGATTCTTATTATGGAGACATTGATAACAAATATGGTATTACTATTATTAGTGATTATAATAAGGGTTATCTAACTAATAATGATATTGTTAAAATAGCTAAGCAATCCAAGATAACCATATTGGATAGCAAGAGGAGATTAACAGATGATATTATTAATAGCATTGATTATATTAAACTAAACCAGGATGAATATGAGAACAATAAGGATTTGATTACTGATCAGAACAGAGATAAGTTTATCATAACAATGGGTGGCAATGGTGTGTCCCATAATGGTATAGTTTACATGCAAGAGAAGAATGCCCCCACCATTGACGTAAGTGGAGCAGGAGACACTTTTACCGCTGCCTTGGCATTATCCCTATATAATAATGAAAGCATCACAGAAGCCATAAGAATAGGAAATAAGATGGCATATAAGGTTGTGTTAAAGAGGGGGACAAGTTTGCCGGATTAATGTCAAGTTTTTTACACCAAAAACTGGATATATTAAATCTTTTTTTTAACTTTTACAAAAAAAATGAAAACACAGATAATAAATTTATTTGCTGGTCCAGGTGCTGGAAAAAGCACCATTGCTAGTGGTTTGATGTATGAATTAAAGAAACAACATATTAGTGTTGATAATCCATATGAGTTTCCAAAAAACTTGGCTTGGGATGAAAATACGGGTGCAATAAAGGACCAGTTTTATATTACAGCAAACCAGCATAGGAATATTGTTAGGTCTTATGGGAAGGTTGATTTTGTTATATGTGATTCACCAATATTATTTGCGCTTGTTTATAAGGAAAAATACAAGAAAGAGGGGGATTTCATATCATCTTTATATGGCAAAGAATTTGATTCATTTATAGTTAATTTATTTAACAGGTATGATAATGTTAATTATTTTCTTGAACGCAATTTAAATTCATCATATGATGAGGGGGAAAGGTTTCAGACATTGGATGAATCAATAATGATTGATAAAGAGATAAAAGATATGTTGGATTTGTATGGTGTTAAATATGAAACCATACATGTTGATGATGAAACAGTTAGTAAAATTTTAAATCAAATTATATGATAATAATTGAAATTACAGAAAAAGAAATAAAAGAAAATCCAAATGATCAGGAGTTAGGGGCTTTGATTAGGAAGAGATATTTGGAATTACTCAAAATTAAGGATTGACCATTTATTGTTTGAATCTAAGGCTAATGCTGTTCTATTTTCAACCCAGTCGCCACTATTAAGGTATTCTATATTGGATATTTTCTTTATTATTGGTGTATGGATATGACCACATATTATGCCATCAAAGTTTCTTTTTTCAGCCAGTTCAATGGCCTTGGTTTCAAACTTAAATATGAATGACATTATTTTCTTTACATTTGTTTTTGCTGCTTTGGATAGGGAGTGGTATGGTAGGTTTAGTTTTGTTCTAATGATGTTGTAGTAGTTATTTAGAGTTAGTAGTATATCATACATTATTGAGCCAATATGGTAAAGTATTTTTAGTTTCCCTTCAAAGTTTTCAAGCTGATCGCCGTGTAGGACTAAATATTTCTTTTCATTTTCACCATCTTCAATATAGATTTCATACTCATCAACAAATTCAACACCTGATATTTTTACACTAAAAAAGTTTTTTATAACATCATCATGATTTCCCCTAACGTAAACCACTTTTGTCTTCTTTGACATTTCAAGTATTTTTAATAATACTTTTGTGTGTTTATTTTTCCATTTTGCTCCTCTATTTAGGGCATCAATATCAATGATATCTCCATTTAGGATTAAGGTATCTGTTTGTATTCTGGATAAGAAGTTAAGTATTTCTTTTGGTTTTGAATCATTCATACCCAGATGCAAGTCTGACATTATGATTATCTTATATGTTTTTTGCATCTTCATTTAATTTTTTGATGTATGCTTCAAATTTTGATTCTGGTATTGCATAATTCTTGTCATCCATTTCAAATGTTATGTATTCAATAAGACCACTTGATTTTGCAATGGCATCCGTAGGTTTTCCGACAGTATATTTATCAAATTCCTTTTGGTCCATTAGTGCAAATTTTCCATCATCTAATGGAACTTCATAGTATCTAACTTTTGTTTTATTTTTTATTTCCATAAATTTTATTTTATAAATAGTTTTTGTTTCAAAAAAAATGCGTATATTTGTGAAAGAAATAAAGATGTGGTATTCACGGAAATTTCTAAAAACATTTCACTATGGGATTACATTATGTTCTTTTTGATGGTACTTCTGCTTTTGTTGTTGATGAACAAGATATGTTAAGTATCACAACAGACGACAAAGACGTTAAAGTTATTTACAGGTCTATTAATATAGAGAATGCATTTGATATTGCAGATTTAATGAACCAATATAATTCATAGAATATGGCAACAATAGTGGAGAAAATGCGTACTATCCAGAAACTTATGGATGAGGTTGAGAGTGCAACAAGAAAAGTTGCTTTGGAAATAAAGGATGTTGATGCCCCATTGTATCGAATGTTAACAGAGGGGTGTGCAGACCAGTTCAAGGTGATGTCAAAAAACTTAAACTCACAATCATCTGGTTATCCAATAGATTCTTGGGAGAAACAATTAGAATGTGCTTATGAATTAATTTACAAAAAATATAACTAATATGAACAAATTTGCTTATGTATTGTTTGCATCTATCATTCTTTGTGGATGCGAAAAAGATGGTGAAGTTATCTCTACTTTAAATAGTAGATATATAAAAACTTATGTCATAGATGAATGTGAATATGTTGGAAGTGTGGTAGGGGGTAATAGAGATTTTCTTGCCCATAAAGGAAACTGCAAATTTTGTGCAGAACGTAATAAAATAAACTGCCAGTAATCAAACTAAATATGGAAAACAAAGAAACAAAACCAAATGAACCAATTCAAATTTTTGTTCCAAATAGTACAGATCCTAATTTATCAGACGTTGTAAAGTCTGCTCTTTCCCGGTCTGCTCTTTCCCAGTCTAATGGTATAACCAAACGCGAATACTTTGCAGCAATGGCATTACAAGGGTTGTTGCCAACTGGAATATCTAGTTCTATTGAAGAAGACGTAAAAAATGCTGTAAAACTTGCAGACCTTTTAATTGAGGAATTAAATAAACCACCACAAAATTAAAATATTGATATTTATAACTAAATCAAAATAGGTGATAAATTTGAAGCAAACAATTAAAAGTGTGATAAGGGGTTATTTGAATGAAAGTATTGAAAATTCAGAAGAACTAATTCAACGAATAAAAAAATCACTAATAATGGAAACATTAGTAGATGAAGAAGAATTTAATGAGTTATATGATGGTGATTTGGATTTAGCCTGGGAAAGTTTTGTTGATAATCAAGAAAATGGGGATTGCCAGGGGATTGTTTCAACAATTATTTATGAGTTCAAAACTGTTAAAAAAGTATTTGGTGAGATAGAAGTAGATGAACCTTATATTGATGAATATGGTGATGAACAAACATTAATGACTCACCACTGGATTACAATAAATGATAAGATATATGATTTTTCAAAAGGCACATTACGTGATTATATAACTTGGGATGATTTATATGATGTTAATGTGGAAGGTGATGAATGGAGATATAAGGATTAATTTTTTTGGAAATTTAAAATAAATAAACTATCTTTGTATTCTAAACTAATAACTATGAAATATAACATTTTTTTGGATGACGTGCGTACACCTATAACCAGCAATATTAGATGGGTTATAGTTAGAAGTTATGATGAATTTGTTTCCAAGATAAATGAACTTGGATTAGAAAACATTAAATTAATTTCATTGGATCATGACTTGGGTGATACTGCAATAAAAGAGTGGCATGATAATGTATATCACAATTTCACATTGGACTACAACAACATTACTGAAAAGACTGGAATGGATTGCACCAAGTGGTTGGTTGAAAAATGGATGGATGGGGCACCAGTCTGTGAAGTTAAGGTTCATTCAGCCAATGCAATTGGATCTGCAAATATGATGGGTTATATCAATAACTACAAGCATATAACCAGAAATCCCCAGGATTGTATAAGGTGGCATGTTCCACATACGGTTTAAAATTGGGGACAGAAGCGGTATTTTGATTTTGGTCTTTTATCTTTAACAATGGAATATATTATTAAGGATCCAACCAATGAACCCAATGTGGTTGCAGCAGCATCACCAACATCAAAATACTTGTTTCCATATACTGATGCATCATAGGATTCTTTTAATAATCCAATACCAGCCCCAGCCATTACACTTTTTTGAATTATATCCCCATACCCAATATGTATATTTGGTTTCTTATGGGTTAAAGTTATGGTTGCGCCAATGCCAACACCAGCACCAAAGTGCAATAGTTTATCCTGGGGGATTTGGCCAAATGAATGGCTTGAAATGAAAAGTGAAATTAAAAGGATTATTTTCTTCATATTGTTTGACTTGTTGATTTATTATAAATATCTTTATTAAAGAAAAAACGACAATAAGTGAGGAGCAAGATTTTCCAAGAAATATTAGATGAAACCCCAAAAGGTGTAAAAATCTTTGTAAGGCTTTATGCCAACTTGGTAATCCGCATCAATCAGTTATTGGGTAAAAAGAAAAATAAATTATGGAAATAGAAGACTATATAATAACTCACCTTGGTGAAGGAAAATTCCAGGTAAAGGTGGGAGAGGATGAGGTTAAAGAAGCAGGTTCAAACTTATGTGGTATGATTAGATATACATATTTTGAAGATTATGCTTTACCTGAAATTGGATGGGAAGTAACCAGGAAACAGTTAATGCAAGACTATTTACCAAAGATGTTAAAAGATGCATCTGGTAAATTTAACCCTAATTAAATAAATTATTAAAACAATAACCATGAGAACTAATTCATTATCCAATAAAGGATTGTCTTTATCACAAGCACAATCAATTTCCAATCTTTGTAATCAAGAGGCAAGGGATATTCAGTCAAAGATTGATAGTGTAAATAACTGTCATAAGACCTTGACATTACCAACTGGGGTATATGTTGAGACACAGGGGGTTAAAATGCCAGAGAACATTGTGGATCTTCTTCAAGAGAAAGCAAGGCTACATGCAACACAAGCATTCCTAATGGATAATATCCAGGCAAAGGATAAAATGCTTGATGCTTTGAAAAAGAAATCATTTACCTTTGACGTTCCCCAACCTGCATCACCAAATTATGAGGTTATTGGTTACAAGGATGATGTAAATGAAGAGTGGGGTTGGCAACAATTAACCTCAAGCGAATATAATGAGTATTTGGAGGCAGAAGCCTTTGCTGCCCATTATGGTCAGTTTATCCATAAGGGTGGTAAATTGGATAAATTGAGAAGTGAATTGCCAAAGTTAAAAACTTTGGAATGGATTGAATTGGAGAGGGAGAAGAAAACCCCAATGGATGTTAGCATTCATCATACAATTGATGAGTTGGGTGAGTTGCACAAAAACTTATCTGCTATTCATAGACAATATGAGCAGAAGGTTAATTACTACAAAGCAAAGGTAAAGAACCTGGTTACGTTGGAGAATGCAAAAATTGCCAATGAGAATGCTGCTTTACAAACTTTGGTTAATGAGGCCAACAACAAGTTGAATACGCAATACTATATTGCAATTCAAGAATGGCAGGGTAAGAGAAAGAAAGCAGAACTAGAATTTAATTCCAAAATCCAGGAAGAAACTGGAAGAGTTGCTGCATTAAGAATTATGGTTGATGCAAGATTTAAGCCAGTTGTTGATCAGTTCTTGGGAACAATTGGTGATAGCAAAGAGTAAGGGGTAGTGTGGGGTGTTTTGCAAGAGTTTAAGCACCCCCACTTTTATGTGGGAATGGGAAGTATATTAATGACCGGTTAACCGAAAGGTTGACAAAAAACTACAAATGATGATATCATAATCAACCGCCAATTTACAAACATAAAACTGGGATAGAACCCAAACATTACATAGGTTGCATTAAATTGTTAATTATGTAATAAAAAAGGGTCTTGGTTTTTGTTTTTGCCTTTGAAGTAAGTTGGGTCTTTGATTTTTATTTTGATTTTGTTTTTGTCTATATAACTTCTCATTTCTGCAACTTGAATTTTAAAAAAAAAATAATAGTATGGCAAAAATTATGGATGTTTCTGAACAGGTATTTAAACACGTGAGGTATTTAAATATAATGCAATTACGTGGCAAAGTACCTAATGGTGTGCATGATCAAGTAATTGTTAAAATATGTGATACATTGGAAAATCAAATTAATGATAAGACATATACTCAAGTAGTGCAATTCACAAAGTTAAATTAGGTTTTATGAAAACATTGATGTATCTTTGAATTGTCAATAAGTAATTATGATAGTTATGTGGGTGTGATGGAATTGGAAGACATGTCAGAATTAGAATCTGGTGCCGTGAGGCATGGGGGTTCAAGTCCCTTCACCCATACAAATGTTATTATACTCACAGCTAAGAACAGAACAAATGAGGAATACCATAGGAGGTTGCAAACTCTTATGATTTACAAGGGAGTAAACTCAATAATAGCATTAAATAGTCAGGTGGGCGTAATGCGGAACGGTTTCCAAGTCCATTAAAAACGGTTGCTTATCCGGTTCGAATCCGGCCCTGACTACGCAAAAAACATAAGATGGAGTTTCCTTACCTCGTAAGAGATGGGTTTTAGAAATCTTAACTAGTCAGGTAGCTCAG
>Ga0247840_10006199_pt1 | contig 17419 bp, 13 predicted proteins | sample LaCruzMarch2015__FD_192404 | JGI IMG/M metagenome (GOLD analysis project Ga0247840, IMG submission 192404) | Freshwater microbial communities from meromictic Lake La Cruz, Castile-La Mancha, Spain - LaCruzMarch2015_17m | ecosystem: Environmental > Aquatic > Freshwater > Lake | place: Spain... | reverse complement strand
ATACGAAAAGGTAATATGGGAGTTCAGTGAAGAGCTTGATGACACCGACAGGGGTCAGGGTGGATTTGGTCATACGGGAAAATAATTTATGATCTCAAGTCTTGGAAGGAGTGAAAGGGCATGATTTTCAGGGAGCATTTAGAACAGAGAGAATATCAGATACTATCAGACCTCGCTGCGAAGTCGGCAGAATCAAAAGGCAGGGTATTCGCTGAAGTAAAATGTGATTTAAGAACGGATTTTCAACGAGACCGGGACAGAATCGTTCATTCAAAAGCCTTGCGCAGACTCATGCATAAAACCCAGGTATTCCTGTCTCCTGAAGGCGATCACTTTAGAACCAGATTGACCCACACCCTTGAGGTTTCTCAAATAGCAAGGACTGTAGCCAGAGCCCTCGGGCTTAATGAAGATTTAACCGAAGCGATTGCTATGGGACATGATCTCGGCCATACGCCATTTGGCCATAACGGTGAGGATTCACTGGATAAAATTCATCCCGGTGGATTTCGGCACAACGTGCAGAGTCTTCGCGTCGTTGAGGTGCTTGAGAGCATTGAGAACAGAAGAGGCATGAATCTGACCTATGAAGTCAAGGATGGCATTTTAAATCATACCGGAGAGACCAAGCCGGCGACACTGGAAGGCCAAGTGGTAAAAATCTGTGATAGAATCGCTTACATCAATCATGATATTGACGATGCAATCAGGGGAAAAATTATCAAGGAAACGGATTTGCCCAAGGAAAGCGTGCAGATTCTTGGCACCAATCATAGGATGAGAATCAATACCCTCGTCATGGATCTTGTGAAAAACAGTGACGGGCAGGATGAAATCAGGATGAGTGAAGGCTGCAGATTTCAAATGGATAGACTGCGCAGCTACATGTTCGAAAATGTCTATCGAAGCAGCCGGGTAAAAAAAGATGAAGAGCTGGAAAAAATCGAAAAAATGATTGAATCCCTCTATCACTATTACGCGAACAACCCTGAAAAGATGCCCGTTGAATGGCAGAACATGATTGGGGATTACGGCATACCTGAAGTAGTAAAGGATCATATCGCCAGCATGTCAGACCGTTATGCCCTAAATGACTACATTGAACTTTTTCTGCCAAAGGGCTGGAAATAGAATATCTAAATTTATTTTCAAAATAATAAAGGAAGACCCTTTGATTTGTAGAATAAAGCGCTAGAACGAATGAAGAGGGTTGGATGTGAGTACTGGATACGCGGATAATATCGTCGATGAAATCAAGAGCAGGTGTAACATTGTCGATGTGGTTGGTCGTACTGTCAACCTGAAAAAGACAGGCAGCAATCATAAGGGCCTTTGCCCATTTCACAGTGAAAAGACACCTTCTTTTGTTGTTTCTGAGGATAAACAGATATTTACCTGTTTTGGCTGTGGCGCTACCGGCGACGTGATCGAATTTGTCAAGCGACTCAACAACCTTGACTTTAGAGAGGCTACGGAGCGCATGGCTGAAGAATACGGCATAGAAATCAAAGACCATAATTCTGGAGATGAAGGCAAAAGAGCGCTATTATACGGCATTAATAGAGAAGCGGCCATGTTTTATTTCAAATGCTTTTCTGATCATGAGAACAAAGGACAAGCTTATATGACAAAACGCGGACTCGATGCTGTTACATTAAGAAAATTCGGCATCGGCTACGCTGATGAAGAGTGGGATAGTCTATACAAATACTTTGTCGATCTTGGCACAAATACTGACATCCTGGTGGAATTGGGCCTTGTGACCAAATCCAAGGACCGTTATTACGATAAGTTCAGAAATAGAATCGTTTTTCCTATTATTAATACCCGCGGCAAGGTGATTGGCTTTGGCGGAAGAGCCATCGGCGACGACAATCCCAAATATCTGAACTCACCGGAATCCGCGATTTTTCAAAAGAAATATAATCTCTATGGCTTGAATCTGGCAAGACCGGAGATTGGAAGATTGAACTATGCCATCATTGTGGAAGGGTATATGGATGTCATATCCCTTTACCGGCATGGTATTAAAAATGTAGTCGCCTCTCTTGGTACGGCGCTGACTATTAACCAGGCTGCTATGATTAAACGCTATACGGACAATGTCATATTGGCCTATGATGGCGACGAGGCAGGTTTAGCTGCCTCATTAAGGGGTATGGATATACTCCAGGATGCGGGCTGCAAGGTCAAGATTCTGCAGATGAACGGCAGCAAGGATCCGGATGAGTATGTTAAAAAATTCGGTCGGGATGCATTTTTAGTTCTGGTTCGAGAGTCGTTGCCATTGACGGATTATAAAATAGGCTTGATTAGGCAAAAGTGCGACATTGACACCACAGAGGGAAAACTGGATTTCATAAAGGAAATAACCCCAATATTAAAAAAACTGAAGAGTCCTGTTGAAGCAGATACTTATATAAAGAAAATAGCCAGGGAAACAAGAATTTCAGAGGGAGCCCTTCATTTGGAGGTCCTGGGCACCAACAGCAAGCCTCAGAATCCAGAGGTAAAAAGCCAGATTGATCCAATCAAATCCAAGGATGCCAATGCTTTTTTAGAAAAAACACTCATCAAGCTTATGGTAATGAAAAGCGAATATATTCCCAAAATTAAGCCATACAGTTCGGTTTTCTCCATTCCCGGGTGTTATCGCATATACAATACCATCGCTGCGCTATACAACGAGGATACGGAAATTGATATCAAGCAGCTGGAGGACAGCCTTGACCAGGAAGACAACCTGCTTTTGCAGGATATTCTTCAGAACATATCCATCGCAGACAAGGAAGACCGTGTTTTTGAAGGCTGTATCAATAAGATCAAAAGAGCCGGACTGTTAAAAAGGCAAACGGAAATACTCAATATTTTATCCATGACGGACGAGGACATCGAAAAGGAAAAAATTCAGGAACTGACTCAGGAATTAATAGAAATCCAGTCAAAGACAAGAAATAGATAATTCAGTCGCAATGATGACTAAATTGGCTCATTGCAAGGGGGGAGAGGATTAAACATGAATTTTGAATTGGAAAGCAGCAGAGAAGACAAGAAATTTGAATATGTCAACGAGATTATTGAAAAAGCCAAACAAAAGGGGGCTATCTCCTATAGGGAAATCTCGGACTATTTGGAAAATATAGAATTGGATAAAGAACAAATAGATGATCTTTATGACACGTTAATCTCCATTGGCGTCGAAATTGTATCCGAAGTGGATCCTGACGACTTTGAGATCATCTCACTTGACAGTGATCATGATGAGGATATGGAGCTGGTTGTTTCAGATGGCGCAGAGATCGATCTGGAGACAACCCTGCCTAAGGGTATTGCCGTTGATGATCCCGTTCGCATGTATCTCAAGGAGATCGGCAAGGTGCCCTTGTTAAACGGCGATAAGGAAATTGAGCTGGCCAAGAGAATGGAAGCCGGCGACGATGAAGCCAAGAAGGAGCTTTGCGAGGCGAATCTTAGGCTGGTAGTCAGCATTGCAAAGAGATATGTCGGTAGAGGCATGCTATTTTTGGATCTAATACAGGAGGGCAATCTGGGACTCATCAAGGCGGTGGATAAATTTGACTGGCGTAAAGGCTACAAATTCAGTACCTATGCCACTTGGTGGATCAGGCAGGCCATAACGAGATCCATTGCGGATCAGGCCAGAACCATCCGCATTCCGGTGCATATGGTAGAAACCATAAATAAGCTGATAAGAATTTCAAGACAATTACTTCAGGAATTCGGGAGAGAACCAACGCCTGAAGAAATCGCCGAAGAAATGGATATCCCTGTTGAAAAAGTCAGGGAAATTCAAAAGATTGCCCAGGAGCCAGTGTCTCTTGAAACACCAATTGGAGAAGAGGAAGACAGCCATTTAGGCGATTTCATCCCTGATGAGGATGTGCCTGCGCCAGCAGATGCCGCAGCATTTTCCATGCTTAAGGAACAGCTTGTTGAAGTGCTCGATACGCTCACAGATCGTGAGCAAAAGGTATTAAAGCTAAGATTCGGCCTGGAGGATGGACGCGCTCGAACCCTTGAAGAAGTAGGCCGAAGATTTGAGGTCACTCGTGAGCGAATAAGACAGATTGAAGCAAAGGCATTAAGAAAGCTAAGACACCCGAGCCGAAGCAAAAAATTAAAGGACTATTTGGAATAAATCATGATAAGCAATGCTAAGAACCGTATAAAGCTATCCAATAGACTCAAGGCGATTAGTGATTTCGTCAAGCCTGGTGAAGCCGTCGCAGATATCGGGTCGGATCACGCCAAGCTACCTATATACTTAATACAGGAGGGCATTAGCCCTTTTGTCATTTTAAGCGATTTGAGACCAGGCCCAATTCAAAAGGCCAGACAGAATATCAAAGCCTATGCCCCTGAGCTTCAATTCGATGTGAGAATGGGAGATGGCCTGGCCCCTGTCAAGGCAGGCGAGGTGGATGTGATTATCCTGGCAGGTATGGGCGGCTTATTGATTATAAATATCCTCAAGACAGCCGGAGATAAGGCTAACTCCTACAAAAAGCTAATTCTGCAACCCAGAAGGGACAAGGGTCTTCTCGCAAGATGGCTTATGACCAACGGCTTCATCATTATGGACGAGGCTTTGGTTCAAGAAGGCACGAAAATCAGCGAGATTATAGTAGCAACTCCCTTTGTGGATGATAAAAATGGCCCGTCCGACGTTTTATATCATAGTCCTGATTATGATCTAAGCCCTATCCTTATTCAAAAAAATGAGCCTTTGTTTCATGACCTGATTTCACACAAAATCCTGATTGAAAAGAAAATCATAGAAAATCTGGAAAAGGCCAGGCATTCATCTTCTAACTTTGAAAAGCTGGATTCTGCAAGGGCGCGTCTTGATCGTCTCACGGGATTGTTGAATGCGCTGCAAAGGAGTGAAAAAAATGTCCGTTGATATGGCAAGTCTGCTGTCGATTTTGAATGAAATTTCTCCCGAAAGCCTGGCTGAACCATGGGATCACAGCGGGATTCAGGTTAATCCGGGCAAAACAAAGATCTCGCGTATAATGGTTTGTCTGGATGTGACAAATGCTATAATCGATGAAGCTGTTAATAATAACATTGAACTCATCATTTCCCATCATCCTCTGATATTCAATCCGATTTATAAAATTGACAATAACAATTTTGTGGAAAGCTTAATAATCAGACTCATTCAGGCAAATATCGGCGTTTATGCCATGCATACCTCCTTTGACAAGGTTGAAAAGGGAAATAATGATTATTTGGCTGATCTCCTGGGTCTTACGGAACTCGAGATTCTGATTCCTGAAGAATCTAATAACACTATGGGTCTTGGTCGAATCGGGAAACTCATACCTACCAGAACCCTGGGAGAATTGATTGAAGATCTGCACCGGATTCTCGCTATTAGAACACCTATTAGTTATGTAGGCAATAAGCATGCCTTGATAACAAAAGTAGTCTTATGCACTGGTGCAGGGGGCAATTATATAAAACTGGCGGCTGAAAGGGGCTGTGATGTGTTGATCACGGGAGATGTAGGCTATCATGATGCCTTGCTTGCAGCGGGAATCGGATTATCCGTCATTGATGGCGGTCACTACTACACCGAGCAACTATTCATTGAGAATGTGGCGTGCCGATTAAAAGCAGAGCTGGAAAATAAAGTGGAGATTCTGGCTTCGAAACTGGACCAAAACCCTTTTAATATGCTATAATCGACAGGTGAGTAAGTCAGACAATCGCATGCCATAAAGGCATGAGGAAAGTCCGAGCTCCATAGAGCAGGGTGCCGGATAACATCCGGTGAAGGCAACTTCAAGGAAAGTGCAACAGAAACATACCGCCAGACTTTTGTCTGGTAAGGGCGAAATGGTGAGGTAAGAGCTCACCGGCAGGCTGGTAACAGTCTGGCCATGTAAACCCCACCTGGAGCAAGACCAAATAGGGCATAAAAGGCGACTGCTCGTCGCTGCCCGGTAGGTAGGTCGCAAGAGTGCACTGGCGACAGTGTGCCTAGATAGATGATTGTCGGATACAGAACTCGGCTTATAGACTTACTCACTTTAATACACAGATTAAAAAGCATGGTTTTATAGTAACGGGTTCCGATACGGAGTGCAAAAGTTAAAATCGCACCGTTTTTCACACAAAAATCAAAACTAAATTCACACGAATTACCCAACTCAAAAATTACACTTAATATTTCAAATGTAATCATACAAAAAGCGTTCTTTATTAAATAATAGAGAACGCTTTTTGCTTTTAAATTTTAATAAAATCTCGTGTTTATATTTTAAACACATCCCAATCTGCCTTGTTTTCGTAAATATATTTTTCTTTGCTGTTTATAAGCCATTCGGGATATATCTCAATTGTTATCCCTCCCACAATTTCAAACGCATATTTAGATTGATTCTTTTTTATCCACTGCTGCAGCGCAAGGTTTTTATCTACTGTTTGCCGGGATTTCGCAGTATTACCATCCTTTGTATCTACAATAAACATTTTATTATTTGTTCTAATTATAAAATCGGGATAGAATAAACTTTTTTTCATCTCTTGTGTGTCAAAATATTCTACCGCGAAAACACCTCTCCCACTGTCAGATTGCTTGTGCCACCAAATAACCTCAAATTGGGAATCTATATACGCAATAAATTTTTCTTCATTTTCTTTTCCTAAATATGTCTTTCTATTATAGAACTCTTTATAAACATTTTTAGAAACATCTTCAATTTTTTCGTAATCCTCAGTAAATGACATTGAGCTTTCCGGTACAACTAAATCAAAAATAAAAGTAGATTCTTTTTCCTTTACTTCAATTTCATATTTCTTTCTAAACTCTTTAAGGGCTTTATTTATTGCACTTTTTAAAATACTAGATTCTTTAAGCAGCTCATTAACAATTACTGGGTAATACTGATCTCTATCCATTGATAGGCGCGTAGAAAACCAAACATTTAAAGCAGCTTTCAATTGTCCCCATGATCTAGATGCGTTGTATTTAGCTTGATCGTCATCTTGCTTTTTTAATTCATTAAAACATGCTAGGTTGTAAAGTCTTTCAACATCCAAAGGAGAAAATTGAAAATTTATATCTTTTCCCTTTGCTTTTATTTCATCTATAAAATCATCAAAGCTTTCTATTTGAGCATCTACAATTATTTGATTATCAACATCTTGCTTTTCTAAATTAATATGAGACTTAACTTTTTCGTAATTTTGTTCAAATTCAAAAGGCTTATTGTTGGTTGAAAAAACATCATCCATCACATTAAAAAACAATTTCTGCCATAATGGAGGAGGGGTTAAACTGTTAAAATCTGTTCTAGTATGAAATATTGTTTCAAGTTTAATTTGCTCAATCGTATTTTTTAAATCAGTAAAATATATTGATAACTTGTTTTGCAATTCCGTTTCTTTAACATTTCGGATATGACTTTTATTATAGTTTGTATAAATGTAGGCATAATTAAGTTCGGTTTTATTATAATGATGACCTTCAGGCATTCTTTTAATCCTACCAATAATTTGCGTATGAAATGATGGGCTAGTAATTTCTCTGAACATAACTAAAATATCGGCTCTAGGACAATCCCATCCTGTAGCTGGGGCAACTTTAAAAATAAGGAAATTTACTTCATTATTGTTTTTCTCAATTAACTCGAGATTCTTCTTTTCATTAGAAAGCCAAATTGCAATTTCTTTATCTTTTACTCCTTTTTCCTTTAGATAAGATAATACAACATCCTTTTGACTTACCTTGACATCTTCTTTTTCTTTGAAATCACTAGGCAATTGTATTAGCACAAGTGGGTTAATTTCAATACCAAGTTCTAAATAAAAACTTTTTAATTCAATTCGTTTATTAAATGCTAACTCAAGCATTATTTCATCCTCGGACAATCCATTGCCTGAAATTTTATTTATATCTTCTTCTGTTTGAATTATGATTTTTTCTTTAATGAGTCCACTATTTATTACATCTTCTTCATACGCTTCAACAAAACCAGCCTTCCTTCGATTAATATCGCTAGCATTAGGAATATCTTTTGGCGTCGCAGTAACTTTTATTATAATTCTAGGATCAATCAAATCTATAACTTCGTTTGCAAGAGTTGTGTCCGTTTCTGTATGAGCCTCATCAATTATAAGCACCAATTCTCGTTCAGTTTTAGTATTTTTTATATATTCATCGAAAACACCATAATCTCCCTCAGTATTTTCATTAGCTTTTCTAAGCCTTTTAGATTCTTTATCCGTGCCTTTAATTTTAGACCAGTTAATAAAGAAGATATTATTTTTATACAGTTTACCTTCGCTTAGATTTGTAATATCTTTTAAGCTCATATCAGTTCCATCATTGTAATAATCATATAGTTTTACTTTGGATTGCATATAAGATTCATCTCCACCAAACGACACCCATATGTAAGCCTTATCTTCATGAAAATGGTAATTATCATCAAGACAACGCAAAAATTCAGCCATCATAACTGTTTTACCTGAACCTGTTGGGGCCTTAAAGATTAGTGGTATTCTATAGTGCCCACTTTTCCATAAATCTAAAAATGTATTACTTAATTGGTCAATGACATTTTTTTGAAAATCTTTTAATTCAAACATTATTTTTAGCCTCCCGTATACTCAAATTGATCTCTTTATAGATTTCAATAATCGGTTCTGGAATATCTTCAATTTTTACATTTTTACCAATATAATTAAAAAGCATTTTATCTATTCGACCATATGAGAACACATATAAGGTCACATCATTTTCTCTAATTTTTTCTATGAGTTCTTCAAATTTTTCCATATCCTCTCTGAAATATATTGCTGTAATTTTGGTTTTGTTCTTGTCTTCAAATAATTGATACCACATATTAATTTCAATTTCTACGAATGTGTTTTCTTTAATAGCAATCATTTGTCCGGCTTTTTCTGTTAACTCATGTCTTTGTTTGTCATCAATTCTGTCTATTTTTTCAACTGGAATCAAATCTGTTTTAAAATATTGGAGATTGCCTCCCAAGCCTTCAACATTATCAAAACCTAATATGCAATTTTTAATTCTTGGGTAGCAATATTCGCTACAAATATTTTCATCATTATCAGTACATAATATAAATTTCCTATTTCCTTGATCAATCAAATTTAAATCCAAAACAGCATGCCCTGTGCTCCCGGACCCAGCAAAAAAATCTAAAACGACAGCATTTTTATCTTTATGTAAGTTTATAAATTCTTTAATTAATCTGATGGGTTTTTTTCCTCCTCTAAATCCAATTCCCCCCTCATGCCTAATATTACCAAAATCGCCGCTATAATCATAAAAATTTATAATGGGTTTTTCTTTATCAGAAGATCCATTAGCTTCTATTTCTGATCTTCTATTTATGGGAACCCCAGAGTAAAATAATCCTTTTGTTGTATTCTCTTTTTTGGGGCCGGTAAAATATCTATATCCCAAGCCATCTTCTCCAATGCCTTCAACTTTATAAAGAACACATATTCCATCTATTGATTTTCTTTCTTCAAGATAATCTTTAAAAAATTTCCCAGATGTATTCCCTTTTAAGACACTTCCACTGGCCCATGTTGCTTTTAACAAATCAATACTTCCACTCGTATTCTCAATTATTTCATATTCGCCTTTTCTAAATATTTTAACTTTTTTATTTCTTAGAACAATCTCTTCACCTTCTGATTTTTCTAATATTGTCCACCTAAATTTATCTAGGTCATAATCAGATTTTGGTTTGTTTGGTTTGAACAAATATTTACTATTTGAATAACATAAAGTATACTCGAGTAATTTTTGAAAATCATCTTTTTCATTTAATGATTTAGAAGCATATCTTACTTGAATATTAAATATTTCCATAAAGTTTTCTTCGAAAAATATTTTATCGCAAAGTAATTTCAATTGTGCAAATTCGTTATCATCTATACTTATAAAAATAATTCCATCTTCTTTTAACAATTTTTTCGCGAGTTTTAATCGCTTTTCCATGAAATTCAGCCATTTGCTATGTCTATATCCATCATTAATATCAACCCTTTTGTCATTATAAATGAATCCATCAGTTCTAGTGTTATAAGGTGGATCAATATAGATTACATCCACTTTTCCCTTGTGTGTATAATTTAAACATGTCAACGCATGATAATTATCTCCTTCAATTAATATATTATCATCACTGTCATCAGTTTTAATTTCATTTTCATTTATTCTCTGTAAAATCGGAAAATTATTTTCGCAATCCAAAACTACTTTTTCGGGTTCTTTTTCATTATCCCAAACTAAGCCATACTTTTTGGCTTTTAATTCCTCTGCTTGCTTAGTAACTATTTTCAACAGATCTTCCTTGCTGTAATCTTCATATCTCAAAACAATAAACCTCCATACTTTAATAGCGATATTTGTAAAATATATTTTACTATATGTATTATAAAGTAAATATGAAGCTATTTATAGTTTTATATTTTCAACAAGTATGGATTAGTTATGGTTTCTTTAATATAGTTGAGTGGAATAAAAATAAAGCATATGCGTTTACAATCTTTCGCACATGCCTCTTGTCCGGTATTTTAAATTAAGTAAAGATAATTTTTTTAAATAGCTTTATTTAAAATAAATAATATCTTTTATTGTATATGCTTTATCTGCGATTCCAATCTTTTGAGCGGGTGTGAGTCTCTTCCCGAAAGTATCTTTAGTCCAGCAGAAGTTATAAAAAGTCCGGAAAATCGTCACGAGATATTGAGCATACCGGGGATTATAGTTTGCATAGATATAACTTTTTCCATCGCCCCTAGCGGTCATAAGGGGCCTTTCCAGAAGATTAACTCTACGCCTTAACTCCTGAAAGAAATTATCAACAGCAAAATTGCTTACCTTAGAGACAATTCTTGCGAGTTCTTCAGAGCTGAGATTTGTAGTGTCAGTTTTAAAGTCAATATATCTTTCGCCTTCGGATTTTGTCGCAAGTGGACTCTTTATTTGACCAAGACTTTTAGTTGGATAATTTGTCCCTGGCGCAAATTCATATATAGGATAGTTGTCAAAATACTCTTCGAGATATTTTCTTGCCTTCTCCATCACTCCCTCATTCTCAAGCCCTCTTAATTTAGCCCACCTATTTAAATCATTCCTTGTTCTAAAAGATCTTTTCCCAGCTTCACTCAGAGTCAGTTTGGGTGGATATTGGCATATAAAATAGTGGGAGTTCTTTGATTTAATCTCATCTTTGAAAATTCTAAAGATTGTGGACTTTAATACAGGATCATCATCAGTTACAAAATGCCATTTATCAGAAACAGTTAATTCTTTAAGTAAGAACAAATGAGCTGCTGCAGTATAAATATAATGTACATGGCATCCCTCCACATACTTTAATCTATCAAAAAAACTTTCTTCATACGCTTCTTGCTTTGGAGTTATTGTTCGAGTTACGCTTCTGCTAAATTTGGGGAAGTATGAATATTGCAATCTGTTATTCTTTCGTAAAAATGGATAGCTTCTGTCACAATGATAGTCGTTTGTATCAAAAAGTAATTTCCTTAAATTTATATCGAAATCATAGGCAATATCAGATCTAAAGGCATATCCAGAATTGATGTCAACACTTGCGATTAGGTATGTCAACAACTTGCTTTCCATTTCATCTTCTTCACCAGGTTTTTTGCCTTTTCCCTTAAGTCTTATATTGTTCAAATAATATTGAAGAGAATCAGTGTTAATCATAATTTCATCAAAGTTTATTTTTTTAAACGCCTGTGTTTCGTGTAGCTCTAAAAATTCAAGGCAGCGCTTATAGAGTATCTCCAGCTTGCTATAATAGGTGTTACTGCCAATTTTGAGCTTCTCACAGGTCCTTCGAACTGGCATATGGGACATAATATCTTTTGCAAAATCAATAAGTATGCCATCGAGCCTTTGATGGTAATTAAATCCCCCTGAAATCGCTGGTAGAACATTAGTGCACTTTTTACATTCTTTACATTGATACTTTTGTGAGCCTGCGGTGCTTTTACCGCGTTTATGAAAATCTTTTGGGTTGTCAAAAGGATTCGTAGCCTTGCTTAAACATGTTCCAGTATGAAATTTGTATTTTGATTTTAATGGTGTAACTGAATTAATTTTAATAAGCCTGCTAATTTCTTCACAAATAGACCAGTTCGACATGGCAGTGGCTGTACCGCTTACAAAAATACCCGGTATAGTGGGATCTGGAATATCGTTCCACATATAATCACTTTTATCGATGGAACCAATTATTTTATACCTTGACGGTTTGGATCTAAGTGAAGTGTATCTCTTTTGATCAAGACCATACAGTTTGCAAAATGGTTGAGTGCAAAAATTTAGCTGAACACTATGCGCCTTACCATTTATTCCTATTTTCGAAGGCTTATTAATATATGAAATGTATTTCTTTTGAAATGCTTCTGGACTCAAAGTTTTATATTCGACATCTCTTTGCATTATTTCTGCAGAACTAAATGGACCCTCAACATATACATCAATATCGTTATATGTTGATAATCTCTTGATTTTTTTATTCATTTGATTTCACAACTGATGATGTTGGGTTATCTTCAGGAGAGGTTTGGAATATAACGCTTTTGATTTTTTTCAGGTAACGCTTGCCTTTTAAGTGTTCGACAAAGCTTTCGTCATCCATAATATCAGAAATAAGTTTTTCGACTATTTCACTTTCCGAAAACTTAGTGTATTCGGCATATTGCTTGATTATCTCCTTGGACCTATCGGAGATTTTAAATTCTGCTTTTACTAAACTCGTATATTTAGGTTTTATTGGCTTCATGCAATCCCTCCTAACGATATATCAATGTTTACACTATTATTATATCATTTTATTTCAGATTGTCATTTTTCACACAAAAATCACATAGGAAATCACACGAAAAATAGCATCATTTTTACTGTTTTCCCCTCAATAATGATTTTATTATTGGGATGAAAACCTTGTGAATTTAGATGTGATTTGCTTGTGAATATAGATATAAAACGCATTTATACCTTTAATTGCAACAAAAAAAGTCGTGTGATTTAATATAAAATACACGACTTTTTTACTGTGATTTTAACTGTGATTTTTGCTTTTGCACTCCGTATCGGAACCCGTTAGTTTTATAGTCATGCTTTTTAATATTAATTTACTAAAAGCAGCATCTATATTATAATCAAGACAATAATAGGAGGCGAAAATGCATATAATAACCTGGAATGTCAATGGATTGCGAGCTGTATTAAATAAGGGTTTTCTTGACTTTGTTAGAGAGAAGAATCCTGATATTTTATGTCTGCAGGAAACAAAGATGCAGGAAGGTCAAGCCGTTGTGGACCTGTCGGGGTATGAGGAATATTGGAATAGTGCGATAAAAAAGGGGTATTCCGGTACAGCGATATTCACAAGAATAAAGCCAAAATCCGTTCAATATAATATCAATCAAGCGGGTCACGACCAGGAGGGGCGATGTATTACCCTGGAGTTTGACGCGTTCTATCTTGTTAACGTCTACACGCCGAACGCCCAGGAAAAGCTGGCGCGTATAGATTATAGAATGTCCTGGGAAGAAGCATTTAAAACCTACATAAAGGGATTAGATGCGATAAAACCGGTTATAATATGTGGGGACCTTAATGTAGCCCATAATGAAATAGATCTTAAAAACCCAAAGGCAAACCGCGGCAATGCAGGATTTTCAGATCAGGAGCGCGGCAAAATGACAGAATTGCTTGCGGCGGGTTTTATAGACAGTTTTCGGTATCTTTATCCTACCGCCGAAGAGATGTATACTTGGTGGTCTTATCGATTTAATGCCAGAGCCAATAATGCCGGTTGGCGCATTGACTATTTCATTGTATCTGATCGCTTGAGCGGGAACGTCGTAGAGCAGATCCTGCATAGGGATGTCCTTGGCAGTGATCACTGTCCCGTTGAGCTTGAAATCATCATTGGCTGAATGGGATGATTTGCATAGAAAACCAATCAGGAGTAAAATGGAGTTAAGCAAAGCAAAGGAGGAGATTGACATGACAAAAGTTCAAGATCTGGAAAAGCTGAGAAATTCCTTCAAACCGGACAAGGTCACGTATTTATTTGTAGGTGAATCCATCCCGTCAAATGGCACGTTTTTCTACACGGCGGATTCGCCATTATACAAATATACCAAAGAAGCCTTTGAGGAAGTGTTTCAAGGCGTCGAATTCACATTAAAACTTTTTATGGATAAGGGGTTTTATTTATTCGATCTCACAGAATCCGTGGCGGGTATGGGCTACAAGGAAAAAATCAACGCGGTGGCTTCCGGGATCCCCAAACTGGCACACTTTATTGAAGCCGAAAAGCCCGAATATGTGCTCTCGGTTAAGAATACCAACTTAAGCGCTATTATCATGTCCAACGCGGAAGTAGGGGATCTCATAAGCGAAGACCACATTTTTGATTTGCCAGCGCCTATTTTTGGCAGTCACCATTACTATAAAGACAAGCTTGTTGAGGCCCTGAAAATCATCTATGGAATAGCATAAACGCGTATGAGATTCTTGTCGCTTCTCATGGATGAATCATAGCGGATTAAATCAAAAATCAGCGGGTCCTGGATCAGTCTGCGCCAAACCGTATGGACGGCCTTGATGTATCTTGGCGAAAGCGGCATCTTGTCTCTGATGAGGGGGCAAGAGTAAGGCAACTCGGATGGATAAAGAATCAAAACGAGTTTGCCGTCGCTTTCCAGATGAGGAGCCAGTGGGAAAAAGCGACACTGGAGAGGCCTTAATTCTCTCGGACACAGCGGTGCGTTTAAGCAGTGCACAAAGTAGATTTTTCCATGCCAGGAGTCTGGAAAATCGTAATTTTCAACATCGTCAACATCCCATCTGAGCCATGTTTCCTGTCTGGTATAGAGCTTTTCTTCTCCGGGCAGAAGATAGATTCCCATATTGGCTTCGGTGCTGACACAACAGGCAGAACCACATAACTGGCCACAGTCGCTCTCAAGCGGATTGACTGAGCCAAGAAGACGATATATTGCCTGATAGGTACGTTTTCTTATCGTGGTTTTCATGAATAATATTGTAGCAGAATTCAGCTGATTAATAAATGCTTAAATGGTATTAAGCAGGTGAAAAGAGTATAGGAGGTATAAGATGTTAAAACAGGGAGATACAGCGCCGGGATTCACTCTGCCGAATCAGAATAATGAACAGGTAGCCTTGTCGGATTATTTGGGTAAACGGCTGGTTTTATACTTTTATCCCAAGGATTTTACCCCTGGCTGCACGGAGCAGGCAAATGCCTATTCGGGAGGCTATGATCAGATTGAGGCCCTGCAGGCAGTTGTGGTTGGAGTCAGTAAGGACTCCCCTAAAAGCCATGCGGATTTTATTAAAAAAAACAATTTGCGGTTTACCCTGCTCAGCGACGAAAACCTGGAAACCATTAAATTATATGGGGTCTGGAAGGATAAGAAAATGTATGGCAAGACTTTTTTGGGTGTTGAACGTTCTACCTTTATTATCGATGAGAAGGGGATCATTCAAGCCGTTTTTGCCAAAGTGAATCCAAGCAAGGATCTTGAGGCAGTGCTGGACTATTTGAATAAAATGCAGAATACTTCACGATAGGGGACAGGAATGAAACTAGGAATTGACGTAGGATCCACCACGGTTAAAGTGGTATTGCTGAATGAATCAAATGACCTGATCTTCAGCAGGTATGACAGGCATATGTCAAATATATTCGACAAGTTTACAGAACTGCTTAACGAACTGTATCAGGAATATCCCGAGGAAACGGTAACGATCAGCATTACCGGCTCCGGAGGATTATCTCTTTCGAGCCTTTTGGGCATACCCTTCGAGCAGGAAGTAATCGCCTGCAGCAAAGCTGTGGAAACCTTCATCCCCAATACAGATGTAGCCATTGAGCTAGGCGGTGAGGACGCAAAGATTACCTTTTATGGTGCTGCAATAGAACAACGCATGAATGGCACCTGCGCAGGTGGTACAGGTGCTTTTATCGATCAGATGGCCATGCTTCTGAATACAGATGTCAATGGCTTGAATGAGTATGCCAAACAATATAAAGTGCTATATCCTATAGCCGCCAGATGCGGCGTCTTTGCCAAGACTGATATTCAACCATTAATCAATGAGGGCGCAGACCGTGAAGACATCGCTGCATCCATATTTCAGGCTGTCGTTAATCAAACGATCAGCGGGCTTGCGTGCGGCCGTTCGATACGTGGCAATATAGCCTTTTTAGGCGGACCGTTATACTTTCTCTCCGAGCTAAGACACAGATTCATTGACACACTGAAGCTGACTGATAAGACCATCATTTTCCCTCAAAATTCACATTATTTTGTGGCTATTGGAGCCGCGCTACTTTCAGTTAAACACATGCCTGTACCCCTCGAGCAGATTATTCAGACCGTAAGAAATGGCGAACATAATAATGCATCTGAAACCAAGCATCTAGAGCCATTGTTTGCGTCTTTTGCAGACTATAAGGCATTTAATGAACGCCATGCGAAGGATAAGATAAAAAGGCGCGATATCAAAAAAGCAAGAGGAGAGCTCTATCTTGGCATTGATGCCGGATCAACTACAACAAAGGCAGCACTCATAGATCGTGATGGGTATTTGCTTTATTCCTACTATCGTAATAATGAGGGTAAACCAATCGATGCGATCAAGCGCATGCTGCAGGAACTCTACGAATTGAAGCCTGACTATGCCTTAATAGCAAATGCAACGGTAACCGGTTATGGCGAGGGCCTGATAAAGGCGGCTTTTGATGTGGATCTGGGTGAAATTGAAACCATGGCACACTATAAAGCGGCGGAATCCTTTATGCCTGGCGTAGAATTCATTCTCGACATTGGCGGTCAGGATATGAAATGTATGAAAATCAGAGATGGCGCCATATATAACATCATGCTCAATGAAGCCTGTTCCTCTGGTTGTGGCTCATTTCTGGAAACCTATGCCAAATCCGTCAATATGGATGTTGAAGGGTTTTCAAACGAAGCGCTTTTCGCCAGCTCGCCGGTGGATCTTGGTACGCGCTGTACGGTATTTATGAATTCAAGAGTAAAACAGGCGCAAAAGGAAGGTGCTACGATAGGAGATATTTCTGCGGGGCTATCCTATTCTGTAATTAAAAATGCCCTATATAAGGTGATAAAATTGAGAGACCCTGAAGAAGCGGGGGATAGGATCGTCGTCCAGGGAGGCACATTTTTAAATACCGCTGTGCTGCGCAGCTTAGAGCTTGTGCTGGAAAAAAATGTTGTGAGACCGGATATTTCGGGCATTATGGGTGCTTATGGCGCTGCATTGATTGCCAAGGAGCGTTATGTCCCCAATACCGAGTCTTCCATTATGGCC
>Ga0247840_10006198_pt1 | contig 17421 bp, 27 predicted proteins | sample LaCruzMarch2015__FD_192404 | JGI IMG/M metagenome (GOLD analysis project Ga0247840, IMG submission 192404) | Freshwater microbial communities from meromictic Lake La Cruz, Castile-La Mancha, Spain - LaCruzMarch2015_17m | ecosystem: Environmental > Aquatic > Freshwater > Lake | place: Spain... | reverse complement strand
CGGTGGCAGAAACAACACTGGTATGGTAATGGTAAGGCACAAAGGCGGCGGTCATAAAAGATTTTACAGAAAAATAGATTTTAAGAGAGATAAGGTAGGTGTTAGCGCAAAAGTGTTAGCAGTTGAGTATGACCCAAACCGTACATCAAGAATTGCTTTGTTGCAATACGCAGATGGAGAAAAACGCTATATAGTTCACCCCGTTGGTTTAAAAGTGGGCGATGTGGTAATGTCTGGCCCGGAAGCAGAAATATCGCTTGGCAATGCACTTCCGCTTTCAAGTATTCCCGTAGGTACATTTATACATAATTTAGAGTTAATACCTGGTAACGGCGCACAGCTTGTCCGTTCCGCCGGAGCTCAGGCTCAGGTGCTTGCGAAAGAAGGTGAGTACGCTCATATAAGAATGACTTCCGGCGAGATAAGATTGATACCTATTCGTGCTTATGCTACAATCGGCCAAGTCGGAAACATTAACCATGAGAATATTACCTTAGGTTCTGCTGGCAGAAGCCGTCATAGAGGCATAAGGCCAACAGTTAGAGGTACCGCTATGAATGCCGTAGACCACCCACATGGAGGCGGCCGCGGTAAGTCAAAAGGTAACAATCAACCAAGAAGTCCGTGGAATCAACCAGCAAAAGGTTTTAAAACAAGGTCTAAAAAAGTTTGGGATTGGATGATAGTAAGGCGCAGAGGAAAAACGGAAGAAACAGCTTAAAAAATAAATAATATATTCTTGCAGTAATTCGGCTTGGAGGTAGAAGATGGGTCGTTCAACTAAAAAAGGTCCTTATGTTGATGTGAAGCTTCAGAAGAAAGTTCAGAAGCAAAATGCAAGCGGAGAAAAAAAAGTTATAAAAACATGGGCGCGCGCTTCAATGATTTCTCCGGATTTTGTGGGGCATACAATAGCTATTCATAACGGTAAAAAATTTCTTCCGATCCATATAACCGAGCAGATGGTTGGCCATCGTTTGGGAGAGTTTTCTCCAACGAGGTTCTTCAGAGGCCACGGTTCGTCACATACAAAAGAAGCAACATCTCTTACATAACAACAGGAGTAATGCAAAATGGAAGCAGTAGCCAAAACAAAATTTGCAAGATACGCACCAAGAAAAGTTAATCAGGTTTTGCAGTTAATTCGCAATAAACCGGTTCAAAAAGCGTTTGATGCTTTGAGCTTTACCCCAAAGGGTAGTGCTGAACTTATTGAAAAAACACTTAAGAGTGCTGTAGCAAATGCGGGCCGCCTAAAAAACATGGAAAACTTAAAAGTTTTGAAATGTTGGGTTGGCTGCGGCCCTACTCTGAAGCGTATGAGGCCAGGCCCAATGGGTCGCGGAATGCCATACAAAAGAAAGATGTGTCATTTAACAATTGTTGTTGGTGACGAAGTTACAGCTGCAAAATAAAATAATTCCACGATGTTTCTTCATCGTGAAGTAAGCGAAGGGAAAAAGCTATGGGTCACAAAGTAAATCCAAAGGCAATGCGGCTTGGCTACATAAGGGACTGGGAATCAAAGTGGTTCAACCTTAAAGAGATGCCGGATTTTATTGAGGAAGATTACAAAATAAGGCAATATCTTAAAGACAAACTGCGTTTGGCTTCAGTGTCTAAAATTGGCATAGAAAGAGCCGGCAAATACATAAGGGTAAATGTTTATACAGCAAGGCCCGGAATTGTAATTGGCAAAGGCGGACAGGGAATAGAAAACCTAAAAACCGAAGTGGAAAATATTACTGAAAGAAAAACGTTCGTTAATGTAATGGAAATCAAGCGTCCCGAAACCGACGCTCAACTGATTGCAGACAGCATAGCTATTCAATTAGAAAAAAGAATATCCTATCGCAGAGCGATGAAAAAGGCAATGGAAAAAGCAATGGGCTCTGGCGCGCTTGGAATAAAAATAATGGTTGCGGGAAGAATTGGTGGAGCAGAAATTGCAAGAACCGAATGGGCAAAAGAAGGCCGTGTGCCGTTGCAAACTTTTCGTGCCGATATTGATTATGGTTTCTCTGAAGCATTAACAACCATGGGTTTAATTGGCGTAAAAACATGGGTATTTAAAAGAGAGCTTTTCAAGAAAACAGAAAAAGATCTTATGGAAGAAGTAAAACTTATAGAAAAAGAAAAACTTCAGGAAATTGCCGCAAAAGGCGATACGGTCGTTCCTGCATCGGTAAAAGCGGAATAAGAATAAAACGAGTAAAAGGGTTGTAAAATGTTAATGCCAAAAAGAGTAAAATACCGTAAAAGTCACAGAGGCCGTATGAAAGGTCAAAGCAAGGGCGGCAGTGTTATTGCTTTTGGACAGTATGGCATTCAGGCCCTTGAGCCAGCGTGGATAACAAGCCAGCAAATAGAGTCAGCCCGTATAGCTCTTACCCGTTCTATTAAAAAGGGCGGAAAGGTCTGGATAAGAATATTCCCAGATAAATCTGTATCCAAAAAACCGGCAGAAACCAGAATGGGCAAAGGTAAGGGCGCACCAGATCATTGGGTGGCTGTTGTAAAACCGGGAAGAATATTATTTGAGTTAGAAGGTCTTAATCAAACTGATGCTCAAAAGGCCATGCTTCTTGCAGGTCATAAGCTTCCCATACTTACAAAGTTTATTCAAAGAACTGAAATTTAATTCAAGAGAGAATAGATGAAAGCGAAACAATGGCAAGACATAAGAAATATGGCAGATGCAGAAATGGCTGCAAAGTTAAACGAAACAAAAGAAAAACTTTTCCGTTTAAAATTTAAACATTTCGCCACGCCAGTAAAAAACAGCCTTGAAATAAGAGGTTTGAGGCGTTTGGTTGCGCGGCTTAACACCTTGCTAAAAGAAAGGCAACTATCTACATCGGTAAAGAGCAGGAAAAAGTGAATAACCCAATAGCCAGCGAGGTAAATAGGATGGAAAGAAACAAAAGAAAGGTAAGAGTTGGCCTTGTCTCAAGTGACAAAATGGACAAAACCCGCGTTGTAGAGGTGCAGAAGGCATACCGTCATAGAAAGTACAAAAAAACTCTGCGCAGCACAACAAAGTTTTATGTACATGATGAGAAAAATATTTCGCATATGGGCGATACAGTTAAGATAATGGAAACAAGGCCGATCTCAAAGCAAAAAAGATGGCGTCTTGTGGAAGTAGTTCAAAAATCCTGATAGTAAAATTGGCAAGAGGATAAACAAATGATTCAAGAAAGGTCAATACTAAATGTTGCCGACAACTCTGGCGCTACAAAAATAAGAGTTTTTCGTCTAAAAGGCGGAATAAGAAGGCATTACTCAAGTTTGGGAGACATAGTTGTTGCTTCAGTACAAGAAGCAATTCCCAATGGAGCAATAAAGAAGGGCGATGTAGTAAAAGCTGTGCTTGTCAGAACTGTCAAGGAGTGCCGCAGGCCTGATGGCACATACATTAAATTTGACGATAACGCAGCCGTTATTATAGATGACGAAAATGAGCCCAAGGGAACCCGTATATTTGGGCCGGTTGCAAGAGAACTGCGCGAGAAAAACTTTCTAAAAATAATTTCGCTTGCACCAGAAGTTGTGTAGTTTTGGGAGATAAAATGCTAACAGTAAAAAAGAAAGACACGGTAGTCGTTAACACAGGAAAAGACAAGGGCAAAAAAGGCGAAGTGCTTAAGGTTTATATAGAAGCAAACAAAGTAGTAGTTTCCAAAATAAACTTTGTAAAGCGCCATAAAAAACCAACCCAGACAGAGCCGGGTGGCATAAGAGAGAAAGAAGCTCCTATACCAATTTCAAATGTAATGTTGATATGCCCAAAATGCACAAAGCCGACAAGGCCAAAGTTTGATACTCTTTCCGACGGGAAAAAAGTACGCGTCTGCAAAAAATGCGGCGAAATGATAATTTAAAAGGTTAAGAGAAAATGAATAACAAACCAAGAATAAAAGAACTTTATGAAGAAGTGGTAGCAAAGAATCTTATTGAAAAGTTTTCGCTTAAAAATTTTCACCAGGCGCCAAGGCTGGAAAAAATTGTAATAAATATTGGTTTAAGCGAAGCAAAAGACAATGTCAAAGTAGTAGATGTTGCAAGTGCAGAGCTTGCCGCGATAACAGGGCAAAAGCCTCAAGTTCGTAAAGCAAAAAAAGCTATATCAAACTTTAAGCTTAGAGCTGGTATGCCAATAGGTTTAAAAGTTACGCTTAGAGGGACCAAAATGTATGAGTTTTTTGACCGCCTTGTAAATGTGGCAATACCTCGTATAAGGGACTTTAGAGGCATTGAGCCAAATTCGTTTGACGGCAAAGGTAATTACAATATTGGTCTTAGCGAACAGTATATTTTCCCAGAAATTAATGTAGAAAAATCAGATAAAACCCGTGGTATGAATATAACTATAGTAACATCGGCTACTAATGATGAGCAGGCTAGAGAATTGCTTGATCAACTTGGAATGCCTTTTAAGAAAAGATAAAAAGGAATACGAAGATGGCGACAAAAAGCGCTGTGGCAAAAATGCGCAAACCACAAAAGTACGCAACAAAGTTTAGAAACAGATGTCGTCTTTGCGGCAGGCCAAGGGGTTTTATGAGAGATTTTGGTCTTTGCAGAATTTGTTTCCGTAATCTCTCTCACAGAGGCGAGATACCAGGTGTTACAAAGTCGAGCTGGTAATTTTGTTATACAGCAGACAAAAAAATTTAGCGAGGTAGTATGATTACCGACCCAATTGCAGATATGTTAACACGCATTCGTAACGCGAATGCAAAACTTCTTGAAAAAGTTGATATTCCATCGTCAAAAATGAAGGTGGAGTTTGCCAGAATTTTAAAAGATGAAGGATATGTGGCTAATTACAAAAATATTGAAGATCACAAGCAAGGTGTTTTACGTGTGTATCTTAAATATACCCCTGAGGGCAAACAGGTAATACAGGGCTTGAGAAAAATTTCAAAATCAAGTGTTAGATATTACAGTGGTTACGAAAAAATGCCAAAAGTTGTTAATGGTCTTGGTATTGCAGTGGTATCTACTTCAAAAGGTCTTATGTCAGACAAGCAAGCTCGTACGGCCAAACTAGGCGGCGAAGTGATTGCTTATATTTGGTAATAAAGTAAACTTCAGAGGTATAAAATGAGTCGCTTAGGCAAGAAACCATTTTTAATTCCAGAAAAAGTAAAAGTAGAAATAAAAGCTGATGGGCTTGAAGTAAGCGGCCCGTTGGGGAAGCTGTTTCAAAAGCTTCCATCGTCAATAGAGCCAAAAATAGAGAGCAAGCAAATTACGCTTATAGCAAAAGATCAAAGTACAAGTACCAATATGTTGCACGGATTAATGAGGGGCTTATTGCTTAACTGTTTTAATGGTGTAACAAAAGGGTTCAAGAAAGATTTAGAGGTTCAGGGGCTTGGTTACAAAGCAAATGTAGAAGGGCAAAACCTTATTTTAAACCTTGGCTTTTCAAGCCCGAAAGTATTTCCTATAGCAAAGGGCATTAAAATAACAGTTGACAAGCAAACATTAATTTCAATTACCGGTATAGATAAGGCATTGGTTGGAGAGGTTGCCGCAAGCATCAGATCATTAAGGCCGCCAGAGCCGTATAAAGGCACCGGCGTAAGATATGTTGGTGAAAAAATTATTAGAAAGGCTGGCAAATCTGCGGCTGGAGCCGTCGGCAAGAAATAATAGAAAAAGGAATTATATATGAGAACCAGCGACGAAAAATTACAGTTCAGAAAAAAAAGAGTAAGAAGTAAAATATCTGGCAGTGTTCAAAGGCCCCGTCTAAACATTTACAGAGGGCATAGGAATATTTATGCTCAGCTGATAGATGATGTTTTGGGTGTTACTTTGGTAAGCGCGTCAACATTGTCACCGGAGTTAAAGGGCAAAGTGAAGTCACCAGATACCATTGAAGGTGCAAAAGCAGTAGCTACTTTAATTGCGAAAAAGGCGCTTGAAAAGGGATTAAATAAAGTTGTTTTTGATAGAAGCGGCAATATTTATCACGGTAGAGTTAAGGCATTCGCTGAAGCAGCAAGGGCCGCTGGTTTAGAATTCTAAAAATATTTACAAGGTCGCCTTATTTGGCGGCAGGGGGTTTGCTTGGCAGATAAATTTTCAAATAAACAAGATTCCGGCCTCAAAGAAAATGTTGTTTCGGTAAACAGAGTTGCCAAGGTTGTTAAGGGTGGTAAAAGGTTCTCTTTTAATGCTCTTGTAGTTGTTGGTGATGGTGCAGGCCGGGTAGGTTGCGGTTTGGGCAAAGCAAAAGAAGTTCAAAAGGCAATTCAAAAAGGCAGTGCAAGAGCTCAAAAATCAATGGTAAAAGTTTCTCTTGTGGGAACAACTATACCGCACGAAATTACCGGTAGGGCTGGTGCGGGCAAAGTTTTTTTAAAGCCAGCGGCACCTGGAACAGGTATTATAGCCGGTGGCCCGGTAAGAGCTGTACTTGAAGCGGTTGGCATAACAGATATTTTGTCAAAGTCAATGCGTTCGTCAAACTCTTTTAATGTGGTTTACGCGACAATGGATGCTCTATTGAATTTAAGAACAAAAGAAGATATAGCAAAAATAAGAAACAAAGAGGTTTCTGCGTTATGATAGGTTTAAATAATTTAAAGCCCGCAAAAGGTGCGCATCACCGCAAAAAAATAGTTGGGCGTGGCGCTGGTTCTGGCCACGGTGGACAATCTACAAAGGGTATGAAAGGGCAAACTTCCCGTGCTGGCGTTGGCGGTATGCTTGGTTTTGAAGGCGGACAGACACCTATAATTAGAAGAATACCAAAAAGAGGTTTTACCAATAAATTTCGTGTTGCTTATGCGGCTTTAAATGTAGGCGAGCTTGAAACTTTGTTTTCTGATGGCGCAGAGGTAACAGTAGCGAAATTAAACGAACTCGGGATAATCAAGAGAAATCTTCCGGTTAAAATACTTGGCAGCGGCGAGCTAAAAAAGAAATTAACTGTTAAGGCAAATGCTTTTTCGGCATCGGCAATAGAAAAAATTAAAGCTGCAGGCGGCCTTGCAGAGAAAACAGGTAAATAAAAAAGATACTTATGATTAGTTCCTTCGCAAATATCTTTAAAATTCCAGAGCTTAGAAAAAGAGTGGTTTTTACGCTTGGTATAATTGCCGCGTACCGCTTGGGCGCTGCGATACCTGTGCCCGGGGTAAATGCTACCGCTGTAAAATCACTTTTTGATGCTCATAAAAATTCGCTCCTTGGTTTTTTAGATATGTTTTCCGGTGGTGCGCTAAACAAACTATCCATTTTTTCAATGGGTATTATGCCTTACATTAACGCATCAATTATAATGAGCTTGCTTATTGGTGCGCATTTGATGCCGGCGCTTGACAGGTTACAAAAAGAAGGTGAACAGGGCAGAAAAAAAATAAACCAAATTTCTCGTTACCTAACTCTTGCTCTTGGTGCTATACAGTCGTTTGGTTTAACTCTTGCAATCACAAGAATGCCAACGCCTTCAGGCCTTTCTATAGTTGACGATCCAACAGCAATTTGGATGATAATGTCGGTAATTACACTTGTCGGCGGCACAATGTTGATAATGTGGTTTGGTGAACAAATAACAGAGATGGGCATTGGCAATGGTATATCATTAATGATTTTTGCCGGCATTGTAGACAGAATACCTTCTGCTGTAAAAGACCTTATAAATTTGGTTAGAATGGAAGAAATGTCCATACTTTCCGCAATGGCCATAGGGGCAGCTGTATTTGTTGTAACGGGGCTTGTTGTTTGGGTTTCAACTGCGCAAAGAAGAATACCGGTTAACTATGCAAAGCGAATGGTTGGCAGGCGAATGCATGGCGGCTCGTCCACGTTCTTGCCGTTAAAAGTTGACCAATCCGGGGTTATTGCTGTTATTTTTGCTATATCAATTCTTTCAGCTCCTTTAACAATTGCACAGTTTTTTCCTGAAGTTGCCTGGGCAAAAATGGTGTCAAATATGTGGAGCGGAGGTTCAATAGTATATTCGTTAGTGTATGGGCTTTTGATAGTTTTCTTTTGCTATTTTTATAACTCTGTAGCGTTTAACCCAAAAGAACTTGCCGAGAATATGAAAAAGTCAGGGGGTTTTATTCCGGGTATAAGGCCGGGTGATCCAACTTCAAACTACATTGAAAAAGTTCTTGTACGTATAACACTTGGCGGTGCTGTATTTGTTGCTATGATAGCTGTTATGCCGGATCAGTTAAGATATGTTTTTAACACGCCGTTCTTTTTTGGCGGTACATCTCTTTTGATTGTTGTTGGTGTCGCGCTTGATACAATTGGGCAGATAGAGTCGCACCTTATCATGCGTCACTATGAAGGTTTTATGAAAGATAGCCGTATAAAAGGCAGATGGTTTAATATAAAGTAGGAAACAACAAATGAATATTATTTTGATGGGCGCGCCGGGGGCAGGCAAAGGAACACAGGCAAAAAAACTTTCCTCAAAATATAATCTTGCCCATATATCAACCGGTGATATGTTTCGCGAGGCATCGCAGAGTGGCAGTGAGCTTGGCAAAAAGCTTCAGGAATATATGTCTGCTGGTAAGCTTGTTCCGGACCAACTTGTAATTGAAATTGTTGAACAGCGCCTTTCAAAGGCCGACTGTACCAATGGTTTTTTGCTGGATGGGTTTCCAAGAACACTTGCTCAGGCAAGGGCTTTAGATGAGGCACTAAATAAAAGCGGTAAAAAAATTGATAAAGTAGTTGCTCTGATAGTTGATGAAGAAGAAGTTGTAAAACGTTTATCCAGCAGAAGAGTTTGCGTAGCTTGCGGCGCAACATATAATACCGCCGGCAATATGCCTAAAGTAGCCGATACCTGTGATGCTTGCGGCGGCAAAGTTATACAGCGCGCCGATGACAATGCCGGCACAATTAGAAACAGGTTAAAAGTTTATAATGAACAAACGGCTCCTTTAATTGAATATTACAGCTCGTGTAAAATATTAGACCAAATAAACGGCACACGACCGGTAGAAGAAGTTTTTAAAGATATCTGTGATGCTTTCTCAAAGTAATTTTCTGGCAAAGCAAGTTGTTATAGATTTAAAGTCCAAAAATGATTTGGCAAATTTAAGGGTTGCGGCAAAGGCCGTGGCAAGTGTATTAAAAAAGCTCTCTGAAAACATAAAGCCGGGTATTTCAACCAAAGACCTAGATGATATTGCATTTAAAGAAATAAAAGCATTTGGAATGAAGCCGGCCTTCCTTGGATACCGCGGGTATCCCGCAACGGCGTGCATATCAATAAACAATGAGTTAGTGCATGGGATACCTAGTTCAAAGCGTTTATTGGCTAAGGGCGATATAGTTAGTATAGACCTCGGAACAATATATAATGGTTTTTATGGCGATGCGGCTATAACAGTTCCTGTCGGTAAAATTTCTTCGCAAGCACAAAAACTATTAGAAGTTGGTTCTTCAGCGCTTGAGCATGCGATTGAAAATGTAAAGCTGGGCAATCGATTAGGCGATGTTTGTGCGGCAATACAAACGGTTATTGAAAAAAATGGTTTCTCTGTAGTGCGCGATTATGTGGGACATGGAATAGGCAGAGCACTTCACGAGGAGCCGGCAATTCCAAACTTTGGAAGGGCTGGCAGTGGCCCCCGTCTTTTACCGGGAATGGTTTTGGCAATTGAACCCATGTTAAATATGGGAGATTGGCGTGTAAAAACGCTCAACGATGGTTGGACAGTGGTAACGCAAGATGGTTCATTGTGCGCTCATTTTGAACATACGGTGGCACTAACAGAAGATGGTTGTGAAGTTCTTACTAGAATATAATATGACAAAAGAAGATAAGATACTTGTAGCAGGTAAAATTTTAGAGGCCTTACCCAATGCAATGTTTAAAGTTGAAATAGAGGGTGGGCATATTATTCTTGCGCATATTTGCGGCAAAATGCGTATGAATTATATAAAGATACTTCCGGGTGACACGGTTAAAGTTGAATTATCTCCGTATGACCTTACCCGGGGAAGAATAACTTACAGAGAAAAATAATAGAGGAAGTTTATGAAAGTAAGAGCGTCGGTAAAAAAGATTTGTCAAAAATGTAAAGTTATTAAACGCAAAGGTGTTGTGCGTGTTGTTTGCGAAGAGCCAAGGCACAAGCAGCGTCAGGGATAGATTAAATATAACTAATGAAGCCAGCCCAAGGCTGGCCCCGCATTTTGCGGGGGAGGAATTCAATGGCTCGTGTTGCTGGTATTGATTTACCAAAAGCTAAAAGAGTGGATGTTGCATTAAGATACATATACGGTATTGGCCAGACATTGGCGGATATTATTGTTGCCGAAGCTGGCATAGATCCGGCCAAACGCGTGAAAGATCTTTCAGAGGAAGAAGTAAATAAACTTAGTACAATAATCAGCAAAACTTATAAAGTTGAAGGTGATTTGCGCAGAGAAATACAAGCTAATATTCGTCGTCTTATGGACATAGGTTCTTATAGAGGTTTTCGCCATAGAAGAAGCTTGCCGGTAAGGGGCCAGCGTACAAAAACAAATGGTAGAACAAGGCGTGGCAAAAGAAAAACAGTCGGCACTAAATCTGTACAAGCGGCAAAACCTGTTAGTAATGTTAGTACTAGTAAGTAATGCCTGATAGTTGATAAAATTGTGGAGGAAATTGTAATGGTGGAAGAAAAAAAAGTTGTGCGCGTTCGTGGTAAAAAGAAAATACGTTTTGTAGGTGGTATAGCAAAAGCATATGTTAAGTCATCATTTAACAATACAATAATAAGTATTACAGATGAGAAAGGCAATGTAATTTCTTGGGCTTCTGCTGGTGGGAGTGGTTTTAAGGGTACTAAAAAAGGCACCCCATTTGCCGCGCAAATGACTGCCTCGGCCTGCGCGAAAAAAGCTGTTGAAGCTGGAGTTAAGCAGGTTGTAGTTTTGGTAAACGGGCCAGGCCCCGGAAGAGAAACTGCCATAAGAGGGTTGCAGGCAGCAAATCTTTCTATAACAGCAATAAAAGATATAACACCTGTGCCGCATAATGGTTGTCGTCCGCCAAAGCCAAGAAGAGTTTAATTAAGATAAATACTAACACCTGCCTTAGTGGTGGGACCGCATTGGGCGGGGAGGACTTAGAATAATGTCTCGTTATCTCGGATCAGTTTGTAAATTGTGTCGTAGAGAAAGGGAAAAACTTTTTCTTAAAGGTGAGCGTTGCTATGGCAAGTGCACATTGGAAGGCAAAAGAGGAAAAAATTTACCAGGTCAGCACGGAGCACAAAAAAGTAAAGCAACTGAATACGCAAGGCACTTAAGGGAGAAGCAAAAAGCGCGCCGCCTTTATTGTCTTAGCGAAGAACAGTTTGTTCACTATTTTACCCGCGCCGAAAAAATTAAAAAAGGCCTTACCGGTGACAATCTATTCAAACTTTTAGAGTTGCGCCTTGACAATGTTGTTTGCAGATTGGGGCTTGTTACTTCCAGGCTTATGGCAAGACAGTTTGTTCGCCACGGAAAGATTTTGGTAAATGAAAAAAGAGTTGACTTGCCTTCTTATGAAATAAAAATTGGAGACAAAATTGAGCTTAAAAGTTCAGCCAGGGAAAATGTTTTCGTAAAAAAAGCTCTGGAATCTGGTACGAAAGCGCCTTCATGGCTCTTACTTGATGCAAAATCATTTAGCGGGTCGGTGGTTTCTATGCCAACTCCAGAAGAATATTCTGCCAAAATAAACAGTCAGCTGATAGTTGAGCTATACTCAAAATAATTTGTCTGGGAAATGAAAATAAAAAGAGAGGTTATATAGCATGGAAACTACAGAATTAGAAAAAATACGCACCTTAACCCTGGATGAAAAAACAGCCACACAGTATTACGGTAGTTTTGTTGCTGAGCCGTTTGATAGGGGTTATGGGCAAACAGTAGGCAATGCTCTTCGCAGAGTGCTCTTGTCAAGTTTAGAAGGCGCGGCTATCACATCTGTTAAAATAAAAGGGGCATCGCATGAGTTTGCATCTCTTAAAGGTGTAAAAGAAGATGTTGCGAACATTATACTAAACCTGAAAAAAATTCGTGTAAAAATGTTTACGGATGGCCATGAAACATTAATACTTTCAGTTGATAAAAATGGTGTTGTTAAGGCAAAAGACATTGAGCCAAACTCAAATGTAGAAATTCTTACCCCCGAACAACCAATAGCAACATTAGATTTTGGCGCAAGCATTGAAATGGAGCTTCAAATTTCAAAGGGCAAGGGTTATGTGCTTGCCGATGAAAATAAAAGCGGTAAGCAAGCGGTAGGCTCAATTGTAATAGACGCGCTTTTTTCTCCCGTTATAAAAGTTAATTATGAAGTTGAAAACACACGCGTGGAGCAAATAACCGATTATGATAAATTGATAATGCAAATATGGACAGACGGCTCTATTACTCCTGCCGATGCGCTTGCGTACTCCTCAAAGGTTTTAAGAAACACATTTTGCATCTTCACCGGTGAAAAAGCGGAAGAAGCAGAACTTACTGCACAAGAGGGCACAACTTCCATTGAAGATAAAGCAAAGCTTGCCCTATCCATAAATGATTTAGATCTTTCAGTTCGCGCAAAAAATTGTTTAATTAGAGCGGAAATACAAACTGTCGGGGAACTGATTTCTAAAGAAGAAGAAGAGTTGCTTGCTTATAAAAATTTCGGGAAGAACTCCTTAGATGAAATAAAAACGAAACTTGAAGAACTTGGGTTTTCGTTGAAGGCAAGGGAGCAAGAAAATGATTAAGAACTACGGTGCAAGAAAACTTTCAAGAACAAGTGCTCATAGGAGATCTTTGTTAAGAAACCTTGCAACTTCATTATTTCTTCATGAAAAAATTGAAACCACTCACGCAAAGGCGAAAGAACTTTCAAAATACAGCCAGAAACTTATTACTTCCGCAAAACCGGGTGACTTTAATGCCAAAAGGGCAGTTTTCGCGGAAATAAAAGATGAAGTTGTTAGAAAAAAAATATTTGATGTTTTGGTTCCACGGTACAAAGACCGTACTGGCGGGCTTACTAAGATATTCATAGTTGGCACAAGGCGTGGCGACGCGGCTTCCGTTGCCATAATAAAACTACTTAGTTAATGGATCTATCAAAAAATGTTTAATTACCTTTTAAGTTTGTTTTCTAACGATATGGGAATTGACCTCGGTACTGCGTCGGTTCTTGTATATGTTAAGGGCCAGGGTATTGTTCTCAAAGAACCCTCGGTTGTGGCTATTGAAAAAGACACAAAAAAGGTTCTTGCTGTGGGGGAAGAAGCAAAGAGAATGCTTGGCAGAACCCCTGCTAACATAATTGCAATAAGGCCATTACGCAATGGTGTAATTGCTGATTTTGAAATTACAGAACAGATGATAAGGTACTTTATAAAAAAAGTACACAATCGCAGAAGCTTTTTGCATCCTCGTATAGTAATTGGTGTGCCTTCTGGTATAACCGAAGTTGAGCGCAGGGCTGTACGCGAATCGGCTGAACAGGCAGGTGCAAGGCAGGTTTATTTAATTGAAGAGCCCATGGCGGCCGCCATTGGCGCGAATTTGCCAATACAAGAGCCGGAAGGCAGTATGATAGTTGATATTGGTGGCGGCACAACAGAGGTTGCGGTAATATCTCTTGGTGGTATGGTAGTTTCAAGGTCATTAGGTATTGCCGGCGATGAAATGAACGAAGCGATCGTTCAGTATCTTAGAAAAAAATATAACTTACTTATTGGTGAAAACACCTCGGAAGAAGTGAAAATTAAAATCGGTTCGGTTTTTCCGATGGTAAAAGAAACAAGTATGGAAGTAAAAGGGCGTGATCAGGTAACTGGATTGCCTAAAATTATATCTATAACTTCTGAAGAAGTTCGCTCGGCGCTTACTGAACCTGTAAAAGCAATAGTTGATGTAATAAAAAGCACACTTGAAGAAACTCCCGCTGAGTTATCAGCCGACTTGGTAGATAGGGGCATCGTGCTTGCAGGCGGCGGCTCTTTGGTACATGGTTTTGCAGATTTACTTGCCCATGAAACGGAACTCCCGGTAGTCAATGCGGAAGACCCATTAACATGTGTTGTGCGTGGCACCGGCAAATATCTTGAAGAACTTGATAATATTAAGGGTAATAGAAAAAGTATCATCTGAGTGATTATTCCCGGCTTAAACCTGAATTCTATGGGGTTCAATTCCCCAAGGTAAAGATGCGAAACCCTTCCACAATTCATTCTAACCCAATTAAAACCCTAATAGTACTTCTGCTAATTGGTTTTCTATTATTAGCTTCTCATCTCACAGAAAAAATCGCTGTAATGAAAAAATTTATGTTTTATATGCTTGCTCCAAGCGCTACATCTGCCTCTGCAGTTGTTAATTTTTCCACAAAGTCGTTTGAAAGTGTAAAGGCAATTGTAGCGGCAAGGCAAGAAAATATAATACTTAAAGAGCTTGTAAAGAAACACCTTGGTTCTTGGATTGAGCTTGACCAATTGCGTCAAGAAAATACGCGTCTGCGCGAGCTTGCGGGTTTTAAAAGTCAACTTGGAAATGTGGCACTTTCCGCTCAAGTTTTATCGCGTGATTCTGACGGCTGGTTCCAGTGGATTACGGTTAACAAGGGTGTAAAAGATGGTGTTGTAACGGATGTTGCCGTGCTTGCAATTGCAAACGCACAGCCCTGTGTTCTTGGCAGAGTTTATGAAGTTTTTGAAAACTCATCAAAAGTTATACTTATCACAAACCCCCTTTTTTCTGTTCCTGCAAAACTAAAAAATGCAAATAGAGATGCCTTAATAGAAGGTTTAAACAACGGTTTTCTCTCAGCTCGTTTTTTAAAAGAAGAGTCGGCGGTTGTATCTTGCGGTGATGATGTTATAACAAGCGCGTTAAGCTCGGTGTTTCCTCAAGGGTTTAAAATAGGCACTATATCTTCCGTGCAGGAAAGCTCTGGAGAGTCCACTCTTGTCGCTTTAGTAAAGCCGGCAATAAACCTAAACACTGTGTCTGAAACAATAATTTTATTGCCAAAAGAAAATAAGTCAAAAGATTAACAATAAATTATTTTACTAATTGTATAGAATATTTATGATAAAAATAATTATTTACGCCATTACTTTTTTTGTTGTAGTTTCAATGCACCTGATTATAAACACCTATCTTGCCCCATTTGGCATTGCGCCAAATATTGTGCTTTTAGCGGTAATTTTTTTAGCGGTTTCCAAAGGGCCAAGGGCGGGCATGTGGGCCGGCTTTTTACTTGGACTATCGTTGGATGTGCTTTTATCAGATATGTTTGGCTCACGAACTACTGCACTTACAATAATAGGTTATAGTGCTGGTTTGCTTAGGGGTGAGTGGGACGATTCCAGCGGTTTAAATCAGGCAGTGCTTGTTTTTTTGTGTTCTTTTGCATATCTAACATTGCTTATAATTGAGTACGCAATTTTTTCAACAATCCAAGCGAGTTTATTACTTAATCACATTTCACTTTTACAACCGGTTCTTAATGCGCTTATTTCACCGGCGATATTTTGGCTTTGTAAAAAAATTATTGACTAATTTTACTTCTCAGTCAGACCCCGCCATCGGCGGGATAAGTCCCGACAAAGGAAGGGATGTCCGCCTCGCTCTTATGAGCGGGCGACATTAATTTTAGTTTACAACTTAGGAAAGGGTTCAGCGAGTTTTACGAGCGACGACGAAACGGGAAAACCTTAGGTTTCCCCTTGTAGAGCATTCTGGCGAGAGGACTCCCACCCGAGCCAGAACAATCCCGCCATCGGTGGGATAAGTCCCGACAAGGGAAGGGATGCGATATTAATTTTAGTTTACAATTTAGGAAAGGGTTCAGCGAGTTTTACGAGCGACGACGAAACGGGAAAACCTTAGGTTTCCCCTTGTAGAGCATTCTGGCGAGAGGACTCCCACCCGAGCCAGAACAATCCCGCCATCGGTGGGATAAGTCCCGACAAGGGAAGGGATGCGATATTAATGTGGCAACAGGAAAGTAAGAGTGCTTATGATAACTTTGTTTTGCGCAATAAAGCCCTTATTTTGTTTTTTGTGTTTGTATTTTTTTTACTTGCCACAAGGTTGTTCCAGCTTCAGATAATTTTCGCGAAGTACTACGCACTTGTATCAGAAAAACAATGCTTACATATTGTTTTAGAGCGCCCTCAACGCGGCAGGATATATGATGTTAACGGCTATATACTTGCAAACAATGAAATTTCATTTGCCGCTTACTTTTACCCGTTTTTTCAGCAAAATGCGCCATCGCAGGAAACAATTAATAAATTGCAAAAAATATCAGGAAAAGAAAATCTCTCGGAGATTATACAAAGGGGTTATAAAATAGGTAAGTCGGTAAAAATAGCAGGTAATCTATCGTTTGAAGAAATGCTTCGTTACAGCGAGCAAAAAGTTGCCTTGCCGGGTTTATCGGTTGTAAAAGAATCAAGGCGCAAGTATCTTTCGGCAGCTCAAAATGCACACCTAATAGGTTATGTTAACGAGATAAGCAGAGAGGAGTTAGATACTGCCGCAGAAGAGTATGCCGATTACCAATCTGGCGATCTTGTTGGTAGAACAGGTATTGAACAATCATTTGACTCGTATTTGCGTGGTAGCAACGGCGGTTGGCAGGTGGAAGTTGATGCGCGTGGCAAGCAAACGCGGGTTCTAAACCGTATAGACCCAGTTGCAGGTTCAGATGTTTACACTACAATAGATAATAAATTGCAAGAAGTTGCCACCCAAGCAATTGCTCAAACTGTTAGTGGTGTAGGCGCATTGGTTGCGTTAGATATAAAAACAGGGGCAGTAAAAGCTTTTGTTAGCGCGCCGAGTTTTAACCCGGAGTATGTAGGTACTCCTAAATTTTCAATATATTTAAAAAATCGCGCAAGACCATTATTTAACAGGGCATTAAAAGGTCTTTATTCGCCGGGATCAACTTTTAAAATTGTTTCTCTGCTTGGTGCGCTTGAAAACGGGAACATATCTGCTGAAGACCGGTTTTTTTGCGAAGGGTCCATAGAAGTTGGTAATAAAATTTTTCATTGTTGGAATAAAACCGGCCATGGCGAAATTGGTGCTGTTGATGCTATGGCTCATTCATGCAATGTGTATTTTTACAACCTTGCGCTTAAAACTGGTTCTGCTGTTTTAGAAAAATATGCCCGTTATTTTGGTTTTGGTGAAAAAACTGGTATAGATCTTTGTAACGAAAAATCGGGTTTAGTGCCAGGCCGTGAGTGGAAGTTTAACAAGCTTAAGGAACTTTGGCAAACAGGCGATACTCTTAATATGGTGATTGGGCAAGGCCAAGTGCTTTGCACGCCACTGCAGCTTGCGCAAATGATGTCTTGTGTTGCCAATAAAGGATATATCTACAGGCCTTATATTGTGCAAAACATTAAAAATAAACAAAGC
>Ga0247840_10006193_pt1 | contig 17437 bp, 13 predicted proteins | sample LaCruzMarch2015__FD_192404 | JGI IMG/M metagenome (GOLD analysis project Ga0247840, IMG submission 192404) | Freshwater microbial communities from meromictic Lake La Cruz, Castile-La Mancha, Spain - LaCruzMarch2015_17m | ecosystem: Environmental > Aquatic > Freshwater > Lake | place: Spain... | reverse complement strand
CTCTTGTAAAGGGTCGAAATCACTCGAAGCGATAAGGCAGTTTTGTGTAGTTCCAATGTGTATCGATTTCGTATTAGGGTCTTTACGAGAATTAGCTGAGATGATACAGTCAATTTTTTCAAGAAGTAGGTGAGAGTAATTCTCTTCAAATGTACCATACTCTAAATAAATTTCATTGAATTTACACGATATGATAGGGAAAATGTTTTTTAATGCACCGCTACCAAGATGGGGAGGTAGTCCAATGGTGATAGAGTTTCGTGATATGGTCATACTCTCTTCAAAATCATTCATCTCGATAACAAATCTAGCAACAATAGCATGTAAGGTCTCGCCTTTAATGGTAAAGTGGATTTTGTTTTTCTCACGTACAAAAAGGGGAAAGCCAAGGCTCTCCTCAAACCTTTTAATTCTTTCTGAAACAGAACTCTGAGCAACATAGAGCTCTTCTGCAGCTTTTGTAAAACTCAAGTATTTTCCCACATAATAAAAAAATTTCGCATCATTAAAATCCATTAAAAACTCCTTTTAAATTTGATGTTAAACACTGTTTTCACTCTCATTATAACAGAAAAATTAAAATAATAAAATAGACGTTTAAAGCTATAGGCAATACCGATACTAGTATAGGAAATCCCTATTGGTAAAATAGTAATAATAGTTATATAATTATTAAAATGACAATTGGAGGTTATAAGTGATAACACTGACAAAAAAAGAGCAAAATCGAATTTTATACGCAATGACAGCACTTGTATTTGTATCCACAGCAGCAACAGACATCTACATACCATGCCTACCTGAGATGCTGAGGTTTTTTCATACATCCACCGCGGTATTAAATCTCACCATTTCAATCTATACATTAGGAATGGCCATTGGAGTCCTTTTTATTGGGGAGATTAGTAACCGTTTTGGAAGAAAGAAAACCCTTCTCATAGCAAATGTGATATTTATTGTTATGACGTTTGCCATTGCATGCACCAACTCGATAGGTTTAATTATTGGATTTAGATTGATACAAGCGCTTGCAACATCCGCTGTGGTTATTGTTCCAAGGCTGATATTTAAAGAGTGTTTAGATGAAAGAGAGCAGATTAGAAGCAGTGGAATGCTTTTAATGGGTTTAGTTATCTCCCCTGCGGTAGCTCCTGTGATAGGGGCGTATTTAGGGAAATATTTTCATTGGCAGATATGTTTTGAAGTGAATGCACTTTTGGCGCTTATTGTGACTCTTTATACCATTAAAATTCTTCCTGAAACCAATCTTAATCCTATAAAGAAGTTTGCTCCATTGAGCGAGTATGCCAAAGATTACTTCTCAATATTTACTACACGTACTTTTTTATCCCTGAGTGCTACGTTTGCAGGGGCATTGGGGACATTTTATGCTTTCATAGGGGTCTCAAGTTACCTCTATATTAATGATTGGCACTGGAGCCCAATTGTGTATTCGTATCTGTATTTAGTGATTGCTGCAGCATTTTTTGTTGGAAACGTATATATGCAACACCTGAATAAAAAACATGTTGCACCACTTAAAATCATCTCAAGGGGAGCAACGCTCACTGTTACGGGTATGATTATTTTAGCCTTAGCCCTGCTTTGTATGCATGAGATAGTGCTTGCCTCTCTGTGTGTGACGGTAGGGGTTGTATTAATGCGAGGTGCGAGTGCTGTGATAAATCCTGCAACACAAGTACGTTTAATGGCATATTTTAGTAAGAAAAAAGCACATGCGGCTCAAGCTCTAGGTCTCAATATGTTTTTAGGTTTTTTTGCATGTAGTGTAGCGAGTTACTTGGTATCACTATCACCCAATCACCCTCTTGGGAGTTTAGTGGTTGTCTCTCTGATATTTACAGTGGTGTGTGCTGGGGGGATATTTTTAAACAGAAGATATTTAAAAGAGCAATTTAACAAATAGTAGCCATACCATCGATAATTCCGATACCAACATAGGAAATGGATATTTAATTTATTTAATAATTTATGTTAGAATAAGTTATATAAGAAATTAACTATGTTGGAGGTAAGAGATGAAAATAGCAATTTTAGGAACAGGTGGAGTAGGTGGGTATTTTGGTGGTAAATTAGCTATGGCAGGTGAAGATGTGACTTTTGTGGCACGTGGTGCGCACCTTGAAGCAATTAAAACAAAAGGGTTGGTTGTGGAGAGTGTTGAGGGAAGTTTCACAGTGTTTCCTGCGAAGGCGACAGATGATGTAAAAACGATTGGTAAAGTAGATTTGGTTATCAGTACTGTGAAAGCACATCAAATCAAAGATATCGCACCACAAATACCTTCTCTGATACATGAGAATACCCTTGTTCTTCCTCTTCAAAATGGGATTATGGCAGTTGAAGAGCTATCAAAATTTATTGATAAAAAACATATTATAAGTGGACTATGTAGAATTATGAGTGAAATTAAAGCCCCAGGCGTAATTAATCACATGGGAGCCCACAAGGGAAGAGCAACCATCATCTTTGGTGAAATAGATAATTCGAAAAGTGAAAGGGTTGTGATGCTCAACGAGGTTTTTGAAAATGCAGGGTTTGGTTCAAAGATTGCGGATAATATCACAGAAGAGATTTGGAAAAAATTCTTGCCAATTTGTGTAGGTTCACTTCTTGCCCTAACACGTACAACATTTGGAGAGCTGAGAGAGGTGCCTGAAACGCGCAGTTTAATGAAAAAAATGTTTAATGAAATTTTTGAACTTTCTCAAAAAATGCATGTAGGACTTGAAGAGGATATCGTGGATAAAAATATTGAAGCGATTGACCATTTTCCATATGCCTCTTCTGCATCTATTGTAAAAGATATCTTAGCAGGAAAGCCATCTGAGTTAGATTATCAAAATGGAAGTGTCATCTACTTTGCAAAAAAATATGGTGTCAATGTTCCAGTCAATGAGTTTATCTATACATGCTTAGCCCCATCGGAATTGAAAGCAAAAAATATACTCAAACATTAAAAAAAAGAGGGCAATGCCTTCTTTTTTTATCTGCTCTGTTGTTTTAAAAAAAAAAATGTGAGATAATAATGGAGAGTAAGGATTAAATTAACATGAAAGGAATTGATAAATTAAGTGAACATATATAAAAAACACTATGGTAAGATACATTTTTGTATTACGGGGATAGTGATTGCACTTATCCTTGTAGTTGGATTGACTTTGTTTCCACAATATAAACTGATTATTCTTTCGTGCGCCTATGGAATAGCCATTTTTCCCTATTATGATTGGGTATTTTTTGAAAATACACACCACTATAGATTGTGTGCTAATTTGATTTTGGCGTGTGCGCTACCAATTTTAATCTATCTAGGTGGACTGTTAGCCTCTCTAGGTACTTTTTATGTTTGCATTGGGTTTATTATCCCAGTTTTAATAGTGATGTTTCTCAATTTACTGCCAGGCCGCTATAAGATGAACTCTTGGCTCTTTGCCATGTTTTTTTCAACAGGAACGGGGATGGGGAGTGAAATATCAAAACTCGGTTCTGAAGCACTCTATCTGTTTTTTGGATTGTTACTTTGCTGCATAATTTATTACCTCTATTACTTGATTTTTGCAAAAAAAATTCAACGAGTTAAAGCAGAGTTTTATCCAAGCATTTCAGCAGTGAAGCATGTTTTTAAGAATGCTAACCCAAGAGTATTTAGGTTCTCTTTAATTCTCTATATTTCAGTCATCCTTGCCTATTTATGTTCAGTCATGCTCAACCATTTAGTTCCACAATTCTATCTGAGTAGTAGGGCGTATTGGTCACCTTATTTTGTCTTTTTGATATTGCAGCTCAATCCTGAAAAGAGTAAATTGGTGCAAAGAACCTTTCACAGATTTTTAGGCACCCTAATGGGACTTATTCTTGGAACGGTTGTCGTTGTTTTAATACACAATCCCCTCTATGTGAGAATAGTTTTTATTGTAATAACGCTTATTTTGCTTAATGCGGCATATGATGTGAAGAACTATTACCGATTTACGGTGATAACCAATAGTTATATGATGTTTCTCTACATAGGAATTTTAAGTTTAACAGTGAATATCGCTATGTTTCGATTTGCTGAGACAATCATATCGGTTCTCATTTCACTCATGGCAATATTTATATTAAGGCCTATTTTTCAACGAATATTTCCTATTCAGGAGTGAAGGGTTTGCAAGTCAAAACGAGACTATAGATAGCTTATACAAAGTCAAAAATATTAAAAATAGCTATGTAAAAGAAGAATATTGTGTTATGTCCTGTTTCCCGAAACGTAGTGAAGCGGAAAATTAAATAGCGGGATCTCTCCACATTGGTCGAGATGACACCGTCATCAATCTCTTTTACATAGCCTTAAAAATATGGGGGAATGATGAATAAAGAAGCAAGCTTTTTTAAAAAGCATGGACCACTGATACACTATCTGCTGCCAACAGCCATATTAGAAGTTGTTTTACTGATACTTCTTAATTTTCATTTGATGGGATACATGAATGTTTTATGTATCGCCATAGCGGTTGTGGTATTTCCATTTTTTGATTTTACCGTGTATGAAAATAGTCATAGTTACCGATTTAGTGCAGGAATTATCGCATCCATTGTTATGGCACTTTGCATGACGTTGGGAAGTTTTTCGGCGTATCTTGGAGTGGTTTGGGTAGTTGTCGGACTACTTATTCCCGTGATATTGATGGTGGTGTTGAGCTCTCTTCCAGGAAAGCTTAAGATAAATGGAATACTGAGTTGTTTAGTATATACCATTGGAATTGGTTCGCCAATGCCGTTTGTTAAACTGATGTTTGTAGGGAAATGGATTTTTATAGGTGGTGTGATTTGTACACTATTTTTCTTTTTATACTATAAATTCTTAACCAAATTTGAGCGCGTTGAGGGAATTTTCTTCTTAACACCGAAACACTTAAGACTTCATTTTAGCCAATTTAATCCAAGACGTATCCGTTTTGGGGTGGCACTTTATGTGACAACAGTGGTAGCGTATATCGTTTCGGTTCACTTAAGTTATCGTTTCCCGCAAATCATTAGCCTTTCACGTGCAAACTGGGCACCTTTTTTTGTATTTGGAATGTTGGTGTATACGGATAATAAACACGCAATATATGTGCGAATTACTCAGCGTTTCATTGGAACCATTATTGGAATATTGATTGCGATGGCGGTGATTATGATAACACATAATCCTTTGATTTTAAGTATTGTATTTATTATTGCTACCATGGTATTCATGAGCATTAATTTCAAACCGAAAAATTTCACACAATTTGTGACAGGGGCAAGCATATTTGTGATGTTTTTGTACGTTTTGGTGATGAGGGCAGCCCCTATTGTACTTTGGTACAGATTTGTTGAGACGATTGTTGCCATTGTGATTGCCATTTTAGCCATTGTCATATTTTGGCCGCTGCTTCATAAACTTTTCCCCCTTGGTGAATGGGAGAAAAAAGAGTAATACTATTTTGAAAACAAGAGAATTGAAAAAATTCTCTTGTTTTTTTTTGAAAAAGAAAAAAAGTAGTAGCAAAAAAATTAAAATATCTTTATAATATAGATAGAACTGAAATGTGACAACTAGGAGGCAACAGGTGTATAATTTTGATGAAAAAATCAATCGGTATAATACAGGGTCAGTAAAATATGATTTGTGTGAAGCCTATTTTAGAGAGAGAGAGTTAATTCCTGCATGGGTGGCGGATACAGATTTTCGTAGCTGTAAAGCTGTGGAAGAGGTGTTGCAAAAGGGCATTGACCAGAAGATATATGGGTATGCGTTTAGAGGCGATGAGTACTTTAAAGCCATTATGGGGTGGTATCAAAAAAGACATGCCATCGAACTGCAAAAAAATTGGGTCTCCTACTGTGGTGGCGTTGTGGCTGGACTGGTGCTCTCTCTGCTGAGTTTTACGCGTCCAGGGGATAAGGTGATTATCCAAACCCCAGTATACAACCCTTTCTCGCAAATTGTCTTGAATAATGGGAGACAACTGGTAGAAAATCCTCTCAAGGAGAGCCTAGGATGCTACTCCATGGATTTAGAGGATTTAGAGCGAAAGATTGATGGAAAGACTAAGATGATTATTCTCTGCTCTCCACATAACCCAGTGGGAAGAGTATGGGATAAAAGTGAGATATTAAAGGTTATTGAGTTTGCTAAAAAGCATGATATTATGGTTGTGTCTGATGAGATACATAGTGATTTGGTTTATGAGAAAAAGTTTTATTCCATGCTTCATTTTCCTGAAATTTATGATAATTTGGTGGTAGTCAATGCAGCGAGTAAAACGTTTAATATTGCAGGGCTTGCCACCTCTTACGCCATCATTCCTAACCAAAAAAATATGAACCGCTACAATGAGACTATGGAGATGCTTGCTACTGCCATGCCAAATATGTTTGGACTGCGTGCCTTAGAGGCTGCGTATTTTGAGGGTGATGAGTATGTTGGGGAGTTGTTGGACTACTTAAAAGGAAACTATGAGTATATTCAGGAGTTCATTCAAAGAGAGGGACTTAAAATCAAGGTAACACCGATGGAAGCCACTTTTTTACTCTGGTTAGACTTTAGAGCGTATGGAGTGTCACAAGAAGCGTTGATGAAAAGATTGAATAAAAATGCAAAAGTAGGGGTGCAATCAGGCCAAGTGTTTAGCCAAAAGTTAGGAGAAGGGTTTGTAAGAATGAACATTGGAACACAGCGTGATGTAATATGTGAAATCATGCAAAGAATAGCAAAGGAATTTAAATGAGAGAGTATAAACGCTATTTTAATAAAGTGACCCTACTCATTATACTTCTTCTAATTGTCATTTCACTCTGCTACTATCTATTCTCATCACGTCTTGAAGTTACGGTAATGGGGAAAAATATCTATTTTAGTCGGTTTCAAACCACACAAAAAGTGGTGCTTCCTAACGGTATTTCTCACATAAACATTGTCACAAATTCACCGTGTCAACTGAGTGGAAGCAGTGGCACATCCTTTTATCTCTCCACGAGTTCTGACGCAGTACTCTATAAAGGTTCAGGAAAATTTAAGCTGCACTTTATATTTCAAAACAGTTTGATATCGCCATTTCAATACAGTAACAGTGAATTTGAGCTTTTAACAGCAGTAATGGGGAGTAAGCATGATTTGATGCTGATTGGGTCTAATAGGCAAAACAGTCTTGAAATTTATGAATACCAAGAGGGGAAAATCACTGAAATCCCCCTTTCAAATGCCCCTTTTTCTTTTACAAAAGTTTCTGCTTGTATTAGCAAAGGAAAGCTCTTTATTGCCTATGATAGTGCACAGGATAAGAAAGTGTATCTTGCAAGGTTAGATAAGGGGAGATTGACCACTCTACAAACTTTTTCATCAGAGTTTGTGAGTAGTTTATCACTCTGTTCAATAAAAAATGGAGTGGCTTTGAGTATATGTGATTCTATGAATGATTTTAAAAATCAAGTGTATCAGATATATCCTAAAAAAAGAGTTGATATATCTACCCCAATTCAAAACACCTGCGTTTCTAATGTTTTACTAAGTACCCAAAAGGGAGTGTATCAATGTGGGGTACTAGAAAAACTAGGATATGGGATATCTGCTTTGAGTTTTCAAGATGGAAACTGGAGAACATTCGGTCGCTCAGTGGAAACACAAGTTGAAAATCTCAACTTAGTGGCATATCAGAATGGATTAGTAGCTCTATTTTCAAAATCTAATGGTATAAATGCCTATCAAATATCTCAAGATGGAAGTGTAGAATTGGGGAAAAATATTGAGAATGCACAGATAAGCACGAATGCATTGATATTGCTTGATAACACATTAAGATACTATTATAAAGATAAAGAGAGTGGAAATATCAGTGAAAATATTTGGGATGGAAAAAACTGGGAAAAAAGTGATATTTTTAGTAGCAATTTTCTCAATAAATATGGTACAATATTAGCAATCTCAGATGGGAATAAAAGAGGTTATTTTGTGCTCTTTAAAGAGGGTACTTATATCATATATAAAATTCAATAATACAAGGAGGATTAAATGAGAGAGTTAGCGTTAATTTTAGCCGGGGGAAGAGGGTCAAGATTGGATATTTTGTCTGAAAACAGGGCAAAACCAAGTATTCCATTTGCAGGAAAGTTTAGAATTATTGATTTTTGCCTAAGTAATTGCGTAAATTCAGGTATTTATGATGTGGGGATTTTAACTCAGTATCTCCCAGAATCACTCAACAAACACATTGGAATCGGTACACCTTGGGACTTAGATAGAAAATTTGGTGGGGTAACACTACTTCAACCAAAAATGGGAATTGAAGAGAACCAAGATGGATGGTACCATGGAACTGCTCATGCAATTTATCAAAACTTAGAGTATATCAGAGAGAGAAATCCAAAATACATTGTTATTTTATCTGGAGACCATGTGTACAAAATGAACTACAGAAAGATGATTAAGCAACACGAGGAGACAGGTGCAGACCTTACCATCGCAGCTCAACGCGTTCCAATGAATGAAGCGGACCGTTTTGGTATACTTGATGTAGATTCTAACTTAAAAGTAGTGAACTTTGTTGAAAAGCCTAAAAATCCACCAACGAACCTAGCTTCAATGGGAATTTATGTATTTACTGCGGATGTGTTGATTGATATCTTAGAAAAATACTGTAATAAAGAGTTTTCTGATTTTGGACACAATATTATCCCTATGATGATTCAAAATAACAGTGTATATGCCCATGAGTTTGAAGGGTATTGGCAAGATGTTGGAACATTTGATTCATACATGGAGACTACATTAGAGTTGACAAAATATTTTAAAGATTTAAAATTGGATATGTATGACCCTGAGTGGAGAATCTATACACGTTCTGAGGATTTACCTGCAGTTAAATTTGGAGATGGAAAAATTGCAAGAAATCTTATTTGTAATGGGTGTATTATCGGTGGAGAGGTTACAGATTCCGTTCTTTCTCCAGGGGTAAAAGTGGAAAAGGACGCTATTGTAAGAAACAGTATTATCTTCAATGACACCGTGATTAAGCAAGGTGCTGTGATTGAAAATTGTATCATTGATAAAAATGTTGTTATTGGAAGAAATACAAAACTTGGAACAGGTGATGATTGTACACCAAACAGAGAAGTTCCTGATGTTTTATCGAGTGGAATTACCGTAGTTGCAAAAGGTGCTCATGTACCAGCAGATATGGTCATTGGAAGAAATGTTAGAATTTTCTCAAATGTGAGAGAGAAGGACTATGACTCTAAAGTGGTTGAGAGTGGAAGTTCAATTAAAAGAAAGTAGGCAGTCATGGGAAAAAAAATATTGTTGGTTGCATCTGAGATTGCACCACTCGTAAAAACAGGTGGTCTTGCTGATGTGGCAGGAGCACTCCCAAAAGAGTTAATTAAATTAGGACATGATGTGCGTTTAATTATGCCTGAATATGCACAAATTCCACAGCATTTTAGAGAGAAGATAGAACATGTATGTTATTTCTACGTGAATGTGGGTTGGAGAAGAGAGTATGTTGGGATCAATAAGATTGTGGTAGATGGTATTACAATATATCTTGTTGACAGCAAAAAATATTTTGAACGTGCTTCACTTTATGAAAATGATGACAAGCACATTCAATTTACCTTCTTCTCAAGAGCGGTGATTGAAGCTCTTCCAAAAATTGAATTTAAACCAGATGTGATACATTGTAATGATTGGCAAACAGGGTTAATTCCTATGTTTTTAAAGGAAAATTATAAGCAGTATGAGTATTTTGCTCATATGAAAACAGTTTACACCATTCATAATTTACAATATCAAGGGCATTTTGGAAAAGAGATCTTAAGTGATGTAATGGCATTTCCAATGGATTTTCATCCCCATGTTATTGGTGACCACGTAAATTTCATGAGACTAGGTATCATCTATGCAGATAAGATTACCACAGTAAGTCCTACCTATGCGCAAGAGATTATGACACACCATTTTGGTGAAGGGCTAGATTGGCTGCTTAATATCAGAGCTTCGGATGTATCTGGAATTGTAAATGGAATAGACACCGATGTATTTAATCCTGAAACAGATCAAGAACTTTTTAAAAATTACTCATTAGAGACTTTTAAAGATAGGGTATTGAATAAAACTGCACTGCAAGAGAAGCTTGGGTTAACAGTAGATGCTACTATCCCAATGATTGGTATGATTACAAGGCTTGCAGATCAAAAAGGGTTAGATCTTATTGAGCATGTTATTCATGAAATTGTACATACAGATGTTCAACTGGTTGTTCTTGGAGCAGGAGAGATTCACTACATTCATATGTTTAAAGAGTTTGCACACATGAGACCAAAACAGGTATCAATTAGTGTTAAATTTGATGCAGAACTTGCAAAACAAATTTATGCAGGAAGCGATTTCTTCTTAATGCCTTCAAGATTTGAGCCATGTGGACTTGGACAACTTCTTGCAATGCGTTATGGATCAATTCCAATTGTAAGAGAGACTGGTGGACTGAAAGATACAGTATTTGCATACAATGACCATACACGTGAAGGAAATGGGTTTACTTTTGCAAATTACAATGCACATGATATGTTACGCACCATTGAACGTGCTTTGCATTATTTTAAAAGTTATCCAGATATCATTGATTTACTGAGAAAAAGAGGAATGGCTAAAGATTATAGTTGGGCAGAGAGTGCTCGAACTTATGAAGCGCTATATAATCACATTTAAATAAAAAAAGGGAGTTGCTTGTCAACTCCCTTTTACCATATATAGGACTGAATACCAAAGGTAAAAATAGCGCTATACGCTGTTGCTTTATTTTGACCTTGTGAATTTTGGTAGACTAAATTGTTAGAAATGAGGAGCTTTGCTTCACTAAACACTCTGGAGTTTGAGTTGATATTTTGAAAATACTCAATGCCAGGAACAAGTGTTAGGGTGTTATAGTAAGGAAGATTGCTTGCCCCAATGTAGTTATAAAAATCAATCAGAGGGTAAAATCGAAGATTGAAAGGTGAATTTTGTATGGAATAAATGACGTCAAATGGACGATATTCCAACATATTAGTTCCCCCCATGTTGGTTTGTCCGCTGAGGGCATAGTAGTTATCATTAGCAAACATGAGTTTAAATGTGCTTCCTAAGGTGTAGCGCTCATTGAGCTTTTGATAATATGAGGGTTCTATAGAGGCCATTTGACCGATGCCCCCTTGGGTATAGGTGATATTGTTGAAGTATGACAGGTTTCTATTTCCAGAAACGTTTTGAATGTTACCTTCTACATAGAAAACCCCTGGTTTTGCATCGTAGTAGAAATAGGGTTGAAGTGAGAGTCCTGTGACATTAATCGCATATGAGGGGCTGTAATTGTCCCAATCTAACCCAAGAAGATTTATTCCAAAACTTCCTTGACCTTGAGAAAAGCTTCGACTCCATCCTGGTCCTGCCTCAATATTGTAAGAGTAGTAGTGGTTTAAAAAATCAAAGTTGGTATAGGGATATAGCCCTCCTTGATTGACCACTTGTAAGTTAAATTTAATGGAATCGGTGTCATTGTATCTATAGCCAACCCACCCATTGACAAGGTATAGGGCGTATTTTGGAGTATTGTTGGTGTAGATTCCATACTCACCATAAGTGGAGTTATAGTAGCTGATACTGCCTGCAAACAAAGTTGAACTCAGTGCACCGCTTAAAAATAGGAATATTCTTTTCATAGCCCCTCCAACAAATTTATTCGAAACATAACGTAATCTTGTTATACATAGTACCATATATTTTCAAAAAAGGTAAGGTGAATATTGTGGGGAGTAGAAGATTGATTGCAAAGATTGATTTTATTTGTTATAATTGCTATTAAATAACTAGGGGGACAAATGAGAAAAATAGTCATTTTAACCATATTTATAGTGATAACACATCTAATTTTTTCAATGGACAAGCGCTTAGAAATGCAAAAATTGATTATAAACCTATCGAATAGTGCTAAGCGGCGCAATGAAACCTTTGTAATTCTTCTTCAAAATCCTAAAAAAATCATTTTTTCAGATAATGATGAGGTGGTTAACTTGATTTCTGGAATCACTGTTGAAGAGTATTTTTTTGGTTTTCCAAAACTTGGAGATATCTCACCACCATCACTTAAGGCGGAGGTTGACCCTATAATTAAAAGTGTTGAAGATAAAAATAAGAAGATTTTATATATAGACTATCTAATGCCTTCACAATATAGCGATTATAAACAGATGATTAAGAGTACACCCTATCAAAACGCACTTTTTTATCACTCTTTTTCAAAAAATCTGAACACGATAGAGAGTGAGGCTAGTCAAGTAAGGGAGGTAAACTCTTTTAATGATATGACCTCTTTTACTTATTTTATCAATCCTGAAAAATTCATCTCAAAACAGAGATATTTTGAAGCGATAAAAAAATGCCATTCAGATTTAATAGTCATTGATCCAGACTATGAGGGAGTACCTTTAAATAGTAACGAAGTAGAGTATCTATCACTAAGTGATGTAGGAACAAAAAGGTTTCTCTTTGCCTATTTAAGCATTGGGGAAGCTGAGTCATACCGTAACTATTGGCGAAGTGAATGGAATGATACACTTCCAAGTTGGATAGTTTCTCAAAATCCTAATTGGAAGAATAATTATGTAGTGAAATATTGGAGCAGTGAGTGGTATGATATTGTAAAAAAGCAAATGCAACACATAGTGGATGTGGGGTTTTCTGGCGTGGTGTTAGATACACTTGATAGCTATGAAGTGTTCGAGGAGGGTGGATATGAGAAATAAGCTGATTATACTAATTGAAGTATTGATTGTGGATAGTCTCCTTTTCTGGATATTTTTTTTAATGTCTGGGCACAAAGAGGGTTTTTTAACGCTGAATATTAACCCTCTACTTCTTGTGACGGTATTTGTAGCACTATTTTATGGGACAACAACAGGCGTTATTTCAGCAATAATAGGGGCTTTTTTCTATTTATTAGCCTATCTATTGCTTGGAAAAGATATCTATTTTATCTTTGTGGAATACTCAATTTATAAGTTTTTTCTGATGTTTTTCTTGTTTGGATTTCTCTTTGGAAAAATCAGAGATAGTATAGATTTAGAGATGCGAGCAAAAGAAGAACGGGCAAAGAGTGCAGAGAACAGACAGCGAGAGCTTGAGGAAAATTTTGAACAGCTTATGAGAGCTCATGAAATTTTAAAGTTAGAGAGATATGATGGGGAGAAGAGCATGCTCTCACTGATTACCATTTTAACCTCGCTTGATAAGCATAACTATGAAAAAATCATTACCGATTTAGATAAAATTTTTCATACAGCACTTTATGTTGAGAGTGTCTCCCTCTATACTTTAGATGAGAGTAAATTTAAACTACGTATTCGCACAGGGGAGAAGTATTGTGAAAATGAGTTGAACCGAAGTGATTTTAACACAATTGAAAAAGGTGAAGTTTACTTTAATGAGAGTGGGGGGGAAAATTTACCCATTATGTGGAGTGGTGTATATTTTGATGAGACATTAATGGGGGTTATTTGTATTGAGTCAATGAAATTTAAGCACATTACACAGCAGCAGAGTGAAATTTTTAAAATGATCATGAAGTGGTTTAACCGTATCATAACGCGCGAGTTAAAAGCACTGGCTCGGTATAGAGAGAGAGTTTATTACGGTGATTCAAACATTTTAAAATATGGAGCCTATCAACTCTTTAAAAATGAAGTGTATATTCAAGATAGGAAATATAACTCTCGCTCCTTTGAGATGATTTATGGAGGGGTAAAGTTAGAGACACTCAATACGTTAAGCCACAGAGCATTGCACATTTCATTGGTGGATTATATTGCATATGATGAATCTAAAAACTTGCTTTATTTATTGGTTTGTAATGTTTCTGAAGATGTAAAAGAGATAGAGCGTTTAGTTGAGAGTGAGGTTAAAAATCTTGTAGAAGAGGGTGAACACGTAGAGGCAGTTCATGATAAAATGACATTTCCATTTCATCTCTTTGATGAAGGTGTGTTATGAAGTATTTAAAAGAGTGGATTATTTTTCTCGTCATTGTTGTTGTTGGGACTTTGATTTCCTTTAAACATAGCTCAATTTTTGATTCAATGTTGTCATATCGAATTAATTCAGCCAAATCCAAGCAAGTTGGAAGTTCCGTTGATATTCCTGAAAACTATCAAAAAATATTACTGATAAATGGGTCGAATAACGCTTTGAATCAACAGATTAGTACGAATGTGTTAAACTGTTTTAAAAGTGGTAAAATACAGTATACAGTTTCTAATAGTGGTTTAGACAATTTAAGCGAATACTCTATGGTGCTGATAAATTCTGAATCAAAGGATGAGATCATCGCTGCTTCAAAACTTCAAAATTATCTTGAGCAGGGTGGTAGAGTGGTTGTGTTGTGCCGAAGTTTAAATCCAACACTCAATGCACTTGCAGGTATCACTTCAATGAAAGGATTTATCAACAATGAAACAGGCATAGAGTTTGAAAGATCATATTTTCCTATTATGGACTCTCTAGCGATTGATTCAAAAATGCTGAATGCTTCCATGCTAGATGTTTCACTTTCTCAAAGCGCAACCCTCTATGCTATAAGTGAAAAAAGTAAAATTCCTATGATTTTTTCTCATAAAGTGGGAAAGGGTGAGATTCTCTATTTTAATACAACGCTGCTTTCTGATAAGCTCAATAGAGGGGTTTTAATGGCGGGAATAGGGAATATTTCAAGCCAATTTGCCTACGTCATATACAATTATAAAATGATGGATATTGATGATTTCCCTTCGCCGATAAGTGCAACTGGAAAAAATGAAATTTTTGATGAGTACGGCGTTTCAACTGTCAATTTTTATAAATACTATTGGTGGCCAGATATGGAGTACCTTGCACAAAAATATGGGTTACTCTATACGACATTTTCCATAGGTGACTACAATTTTGATTCAAAACTGCCACTAGCAAAACTGCATAAAAGCGATTTGGAGTTAAATCGGTATTTTGGTCGAAAAGTGTTAGAAAAGGGGGGAGAGTTAGGTATTCATGGTTATAACCATCTTCCACTTGCATTGGCTGGAGAGATGGAGTTTTCAAGCTATGGGTATATTCCTTGGGCAAGCAAAGAAGCTATGGAAGAGGGATTGAAAATAGTGCTTGAAGAGTACAAAGTGAATTTTAAAAAATTAAAAATATACTCATATGTTCCCCCTTCAAATATTCTCCCTTTACAGGGTAAATCTGTGGTAGTTCAAGAAATAAAAGAGTTAAAAGCCATTGGGGGGATTTATACAGGGGCAAAAGAAAAAGGCGTTTTGATTCAAGAGATAGGTGTAGATCCTGATTTTCCCTCTGTCATTGATGTTCCAAGATTTAGTTCAGGGTACCTCAAGACGCCAGAAACGATGTGGAGTATCAGCAATGCACTCTCAAGCTATGGGGTGTTTCATCATTTTATTCACCCTGACGACGTCATTAGCAGTGACCGTTCTAAGGGAAAGAAGTGGAAAGAGTTGCGTGCGGGGCTAACAGATATTGTGAATACAACAATAACGGCATTTCCAACTTTAAAACCTATAACAATGGGAAATTTTGCTAATGAGTATAAAGAGCATGAGAGCGGTAAAATATATGAAGTCAATGGAAAGAATAGCACGCAGATAATATTTAAAGATGCGTATTTTCCAATGTCAATTTTTTTCTGGTCTAATGATGGGCAGAAGATAAAAAGTGTTAATGGTGGAACATCAACACTGATTCGTAGTATTGATGGAAAAAATCTCTATGTCATTGAGTGCCAAGAGGAGAAAGTAACGATAAATTATTAAAATTTCCACTTGATGTGTTCAAATAAAAAATCATAGATTTCGCAACTATGTGCTAAATGACAAAAAACTATGATCTATCACATAGTCTAAATATTTTAGAGGGGAGGAGATATGGGAATACTTATTTTGAGTTTTATAGATTTGGTGCTATTTTTAGGTTTTTTCTATTACTTTTCGTATTTTTTTCTCATATTCATCCTCTTGCACGTCATTTTACTCTGGGTGATGTATATACTATTGAAATCACGAGAGCGAAAAGTGATGACAATTCTCTTTACAGAGTTTTTTTTTCCTGGCTCAGGGGTTATCATTCAAGGTGTCATGCGCTATCTTGTACCTAATACGGTATTAAAAGAGTATCAAGATTATATTAAGCTTAGAAAACTTAAAATTCACAATGAGGATGTCGTGTATGATAAGAGTTTGGTCGGGTTAGGGGTTCTTGATACGTTAAAGTTTGGGTTTCATGAGAAGAAAAAAGATGTGCTTCGTGAGATAAAGGGGAAAAATTTAAAAAGTAGGGTAGCTCTTTTGAAACTTGCACTCCAAGAAAATGAGAGTGAAATTGTCCATTATGCTTCAACCATGCTTGGATATTATTCTAAGAGTTTTGAAGTTAAGATTGCACTGTGTAAAGAGGAGAAACATCAAAAGTATGCTTTTCACAAAATGATACTCTACTTAGAGAGATATATTGAATCTGGACTTCTCTCAGGGGAGATTAAAAGGGTTTACATAGAGGAGTATGTGAAATCTCTGATACAATTTTATAGTGAAAGAAGTGAAATAGGAGAAAAAATAAAAATTCGATTAGCGAGTGGCTATATTGCGCTTGAACAGAGAGATGAAGCCAAACAGGTGTTGAGCAATGTGAATTTAGAAAAGTTAGGGAAAAACTCTCTTGTGATGCTTTTACAGTTGCATTATACACTTGGGAACCTTTCTGAAGTGAGAAGGATTGTTAAATACATCTCTTTTTATAGCTTAAGCTTACAAGAGGAGCAGTTGGTAGATTTTTGGAGTAGGAGGGTCTGATATGAGAGTGGGATTGATCATAGAGGGGGCCTATCCCTTTGTTGCAGGAGGCGTATCTTCATGGGTTCAGCAATTGATGACATCGCTCCCTGAAATAGAGTTTTACATCTACTCTATTATGCCAAGCATCAAGGAGTGCGAAGTCGTTCATTATACATACCCTGAAAATTTAAAGGGGATAAAAGTTTTTTACCTTGATGCATTTAAGAAGTACTCTCCAAATCCGAAATTGAAAAAAGTATCTCTGAGTGAGGGTGAAAAGCAGTTGGTCAGAGAGTTTGTAAGATTTGAAACTCAAGATCACTGGGAGGAACTGTTTCACATTTTAAAAGATGAGAAGCGCGTGGGAAATCCCATAGAGTTTATTTATAGTAGATTTTTTTGGAATGAGTTGGTTTCTCTTTATAAAGAAGCCTTTTCTACAGAAAATTTTAATGACTATATATGGATGATGCGTTCAATGTACATCTATTTTTTGACAATTCTTCAAGAGGAGGCTTCAGAGTGTGATGTGTATCACGCGATATCAACGGGATACGCA
>Ga0247840_10006188_pt1 | contig 17446 bp, 12 predicted proteins | sample LaCruzMarch2015__FD_192404 | JGI IMG/M metagenome (GOLD analysis project Ga0247840, IMG submission 192404) | Freshwater microbial communities from meromictic Lake La Cruz, Castile-La Mancha, Spain - LaCruzMarch2015_17m | ecosystem: Environmental > Aquatic > Freshwater > Lake | place: Spain... | reverse complement strand
GATGAGGATGCCCACCACGAACCAGGTTGGGAGACCGATCAGGATACAGCGCAGGTATTTCAGAAAACGCTTTTGGTTTGTGAACAAACTGATGAAATTGCCCCGCTTCACATTCGGATCGGCCAGGATGGCAGAGAACATCCCGGATTCCAGCATCTTCGCACGCAACACCAGCAAGACCAAACCCAACATGCCCCCAAAAATATAGGCCCATTTCCAGGGGAAGTATTCCCCCACCAGGCCGGCCGTCACCGATCCCAGGATACCCATGGAGGCCACGATGGTGGTGCCATACCCCCTGGATTCTTTCTTCAGGATCTCAATGACCAGGGTGATGGCGGCGCCCAGTTCTCCCGCCAGTCCTACGCCTGCGACGAAACGTGCAATTGCATAGGCAGGGATGGTAGTTACAAAGGCATTCGCAATGTTGGCCAGAGAATAAAGGGCAATGGAGCCGAAAAGGACAGAAAGCCGCCCTTTTTTATCGCCCAGGATGCCCCAGATGATCCCCCCGATCAGCATCCCCAACATCTGCATGTTCAACAAAAACATCCCGGTGGAAATCAAAGCCTCTCCGCTGAGCCCCAGCGCTTTCAGACTCGGGATGCGCACGATCCCGTAAAGAACCAGGTCGTACATGTCGACAAAATAGCCCAATGAGGCAACCAATACCGTGAAATTCAAGGCGGGTTTGATGTGAGCCCAGGAGAAACTGTCTTTTTTATTCATTTGATTATAAATCACTTAATACATTCCAGATAGATTTTCTCCCCGGAAATGAAGGGATTGATTGCTTTGTATTGAGGCTTCCCTTAGAAAAACAGCAAAAACCCATTGGCAAAATAAAAAACCCCTGCTGCGCCTACTCCGATGCTGATGAACCAGATGTATTTGCGTTTGGTCAAGGCTGATATCGAAGACAAAAGGATGGAGACCTGCAGGAAGATTACGGCAATGCCGAAGGTTGATGCATGATGTTTGCAATTGTCACGCTCTAACTCATGAGCTTCTGCAGTCTTTTTAATCTCCGCTTTTTCAGTATCGTAGCGTGCAATGTTCTTTTCAAGCTTGTCGATGGCCTTTTCATATTTTTCAAGTACAACAGGATCAGGAGATTGTAAAATGCCTTTCTGGAATTCCAGGTTGTTTTTCTCCACTTCGAAGAGGTAGCTTTTGATGCTTTTTGATTGAAAATAGGACCATTGGTTGGCAGCCAGGGTTTGGTTAAGCAGGGATCTGGTGCTATATCCGCCTCCTTTGAAGGTAGATAAAGTGGCACATACTGCAATCAGTACGGTAGTGATGGCCAGGTAATTGGTCCAGGTTTCTTTCTTTTCAGGGCTTGTTGACATACAAACGTGCTTTTTTAGAGTGCAAAAATATGCACTTCCCCTCTTTAATCACTGCTTTAATTTTTTTTCAGAGGCCTCCCTCAGCTAACTTTAGCTTACAAACCCTAAATTAATTTCAAACATTACTGTTTATTCACAGAATTAAATTTTATCTTTGTCTTATCTTAATCAAAAATGAATAAAAATTATGGAATTAACAGCGTATTGTCTTAAGACTAAGGAAAAAAATGTTCCTTTTGCCGGAAAGCCCGAACTTGCAAAAACCGCAAAAGGTGGCTTCATTTTAAAAGGCCAGGATAAAAATGGCAACAAAATGAGTGCTATTATATCTAAGGAAACAGCTGCCGAGGCTATCAAGAATGGCCTTGTTATCGAGGTGAAGTAATTCACATACAAGTATTTAAAAAAGGCCGCACTGTCTAGTGTGGCCTTTTTTTTTGTCTTATGTTCATGTATTGATTTCTCTGCAGGCATATTTCAGTTTTTTTAACGCTCCTGGCAGCCAGGACCCCTTGTAGTTCTGCGAATGGAAACGCCCTCCGCAAGGCACGAAGAGCTGCCCTTCCTCAGTCCGTTATCCAGGTCGCACCGCCACAACTGTTACATCCCACAGAGAAAATTTTTTTGACCGCGGATTACACAGATTTACACGGATTAGCATGGAATTTTACTCCTTTTTTCATACTCCTGGTTTTGGTTTACTTTTTTGGTAAACCCATTTCTCGACGAGACATCGTGAAAAAATGGCAAATAAAATCCCTTGGTTTGGAAAGAATCGATTCCAGTAGCCGCAGAGCGACCTTGGCTGCTGCGGTTCCGATGCAGCGTAGCGGAATCGGAAGCCCGACGCCAGGAGGGCAGCAGCAGACGCAGTCGCGGCGCGGCTACGAGGCCATGCGGCCCGAGCATTTCAATAAAAAAAGAGCGACTCAGTCTTGAGTCGCCCTTTTTATTTATACTTAAATTCAAAGAAAATATGCCAAGATATTTTTGGGTAAGAACCTTATTTGCTGTCAGTTTCTCTGGAATCTGTTTTACCCTTTACCTCTTCCTTCCCTGTGATTAGCTTCATGAGGTAGCCCGACAACAAGTTCCCATTCTTGTCATCACCCTGTACAAGGAAGTCCGGCGTGACTTTAATCTGTCCCGTCGCAATCTGCTTGGCAATTTCAATGGCCGTAACACCTTGCTGGCCAATGGATTTGTTCTGAAGGTCATAGGCTTTGGCTGTCGCTTCTCCGACTGCAAGTATCCTCGATCCTTCAGCATCACCTTTGGCAATGATACCCTTGGCTTCACCTTCAGCCCGGATCCGGGTACTTTCAGCTTCACCTTCAGCAAAACGGATGGTCTTTTGTTTGGTCTGTTCCGCAATTTTAACGCCGATTTCAGCTTCTACCAGTTGCTTCTGGAGTTCTGCCTCTGAACGCGTCTTTTCTGTTGCGATCCTCGTCTGCTCTGCCTTCTGTTGCTCCTGGTACATGGCCATTTGCTGCTGAGCGATGATCTTCTTGGTCTGGGTGTCCATCAGCTCCTGGGGCAATTTGATCTGGCAGATCAGCACAGAAACACATTCTACGTGGTATTTCTCGAGCTCCATACGGGTACGGTCTTCGGCTTTGTGCTGTTCTTCCTGCCTGTCTTGCAGGAAATTCATGGCAGAGGTGGAAGAAGCCTGGTTCCTGAAGCTGGAGTCGATCATGGGATGGATCACATGGTTGATGAGGTTGTCGATAGAGCCGATTTTCGCAACCATATATGGCGCCTGGTCCGGCCTCACCCGGATGATCACCTTTACTGACACCATGATTTCGAAACCATCCCTGGAGACGACTTTCAATTGGTCGAATTTGGTTTCCTGGGCATCATCCCAGTCGATGGTAATGTTCGTGGTATCAACGATGTAGATGATAAATGCCCTGCGGTTCAGGTAATAAATACCCGGACCGGCCACCTCTTTCTGAATACCACGGTATCCTTTGGGCACGACGTAACGTTCGATGCCGTATTTCAGGCGCTGTTCGGCTTCCGACATGGTGGTGGTGTCGGCTTTGGAATCTTTGGTGTCGGCGATTTCCTGTTCTACCAGGGCCTGAATGTGTTTGGGTTCGTCGCCAACGTTGGAGATGACCACGGCAACCTGCCCCCTTTCCACGACAGCGACTTCATCGAGTTCTGCCTTGAACATCAGGGGGTTGATGTAATAGGTACCAGGTTTCAGGACATCGAACTGCGGGCCTCTTTGACCGCCACTCTCCAGGAATTTGGAGACATTCTGGAAGTCACTGTGGTTGGGCACCGACTTGGCTACATATTCTGATTCAGGTAAGGGCTCACCATCCAATGCCGTAATCAGGCCTATCTTTTGCGATGGGATGACGGTGGCTTCTTTGATTTCGACCTTGAATAAGTCGAGGTTAATACGGTATGTACCAGGCAGTAAGACCTGGGATTGAGGACCTTTTTGTCCGCCGTTTTTCAGGAAGGCTTCCCCGTTTTCGAAATTGTCATGGCCTTCAACGAATTTAGCCAGCAAGCGGCCGGGCACGATGGGTTCTCCGTCCATGGAGGTCACCAGGCCGATCTGGCCCTTGTCGATCACCACTACGGGTAACTTCCTGACCATGAACAGGATTGGATTGATACGGTAAAAGCCCGGCGGCAGGATCTCAATCTGGGGTCCTTTTTCTCCGCCATTGCTCAGGAAGGCTTCCCCATCCTGGAAGGAGTTGTGGTTGGCGACTACCTTGGCGAAGATCTTTCCCGGGGGGACAGGCGTGCCATCGATAGATTCAACAATCCCGACCTCATTTTCAGAGATGATTGTAAAGTCAAGCTTCTTCGCAGAATAAATAAAGGGAACCAGCAAGTGCAAACCGGGACCGAGTGTCCTGGCTTGTACGCCCATCTCGTGTTTCATGGCGATGACACGGCCCTGGGGCATTTTCGCGCCGAACCACCTGCGCTCCAGTACCGCAATGCCACGACCTCCAACGACAACGATGGTGTTAAAAACAATGATCAGCAGCAGCACCAGGGCTACTGCAAGCAGGATTAGACTTAATGGTAACATTTTGGGGTAGAATTAGATTTGTAGACCCACTTACAGTGTATTCCACGACAAGGGGAAGGCCAGGAAGGGGTAAAAATTTCATTTTCCGGTCAGCCTTTCAGCTGATTAATTCAAGAACAATATTAAGGTTTTTCTTGCAGCTATTTCTCGGATTTTGCAAGAAAATTCATGAATTCTTTGAAAAAAAATCATGGTTTTTGAAGGATGAAAAACCCTGGCCTGGAAGGCTTATTTCCGCACAGCAATAAACCTGTTATACAGCAATAATCCAACGATACTGACGACACCTATCCCGCTGAATGTCAGCCATAACAAGGAGGGCTGGTTGAGTTTTTCAACAAAATGAACATAGAGTGAAGCGCCGAGGATGCCGCCAACACCGCTGCCAATCACCCCATATAGGAAGGAATAACCCAGATAGAGGGCTTTTTTGTCTTCCGGCGCAATAAGTCCGACATAGGCAATGAACTTGGGATGCGCAATCATCTCTCCCAGGGTGAACACAAACATAGAAAGTACGAAGATCCAGCCGGAAGGTGCAATGGCCAGCATCCCCATGCCCAGGGAACCCAGGGCAATGCCCAGAATCATGGTGGGTAAGGGTTTGGTGTGACGAACTACCGCAGAGACAATGAGTTGCAGCAAAATGATGGCGCCGGCATTGAGTACAGTGACATGCTCTGCCTCGAATTTCCAGCTGGGATTCTGTACAAAAATGGAAAGGAAGGAATTGATCAGACTGTTGATGGCCGACATATCGACTTTTTCATTCAGATACCACAAAACCGAGTCATACACCTGGAAATACATGATCCAGAAACCGGAATAGATCACGATCATCAGGATGAAACGGTAGTCAGCCAGGACACTGAACATCTCTGTAAAGACCTGTTTCAGGGGTTTGACTACCCGGTTGATCGTGGGTTCGGTATAGACGAAGAAGTTCAGGATCAGCATGATGCCGGTTCCTATCGCCGCCATGTAAAAAATGTAGTTGTAAGAAATGCCTTTCAGGTAAGGCACCAGAATCAGGGGGAAGAGGAAGGCCCCGAGGTTGATAGACCAATAGTAAATTCCGAAGCCGATGGTGGAATTGGACTCATCCGTGACCCTGGCGATGGTGCCGGAGATCAGGGGTTTGAAGAAACCTGCTCCCACTGCCATCAGGGTGAGGCTGCTGAATACGGCGACATAAGAGGTGGAGAGTCCGGCAAAGAAATACCCGGTACTCATCACCGCAAAGGCGAAAAACAAGACCTTGCGGTAACCAAAACGATCCCCGATGGCACCGGCCAGGATGGGCAGGAAATACAGCAGGGGCGTGATGGTGCTCTTGATCACCCCGACACTCTCTTTCGAGAAATCCAGCCCGCCTTTGTCTTTGGAAAGGACCAGGTAGACCGACAATACCGACATCACACCATAATAAGACCCTCTTTCGAAGAACTCCATAGTAATGGCAGTCCAGAAATTCTTTGAAAAGGAAAACCAGGATTTTTTTGCAGGTGCAGGTGTCATAAGCTTGTTTTTGGCTTGCTAAAGTAGCTTTTTTGTGCAGAATGGAAAGACAGAGATTGCACATGAATCTGGAATTGACCAGCAGGACCTGAGCAGGTCTCGCAACAATAAGCAATTCGCCTGATTTTTTTATGTTTGGGGTTTGTGCTAACTTGCCCCGATAATTGGAGGAATTATGGGTAAAAGTATAGTGTTGTGTGTCATTGCCTTGTTGTGGTTTAACATAGGTTTTGGCCAGGAGGCAGTGCCTGCTGAGCGGAATTTCAAATTGTTTCATTTTGGGGCGGATCTGGCCTATAGCCCCTTGTCGAAAACACTGAAAGGAAGTGTAAGCTATGATGTTAGCCCTTTGCGCAGCAGTACCGACAGCCTTGTCTTTTTTTGTCCGGGAATGAAGATATCTTCGGTTAGTATGGTGACTTTTGCCGGGCTAAAGAACACTGTGCCCCTGACTTTTGCCCAACAAGGCGACAAGCTTGTCATTTTTCCGAAATCTTCCCTGGATTATGGAGTTTCCGGCGATCCGCGCTACAAGATAACAATCGTGTATACAGCCATCGCGCCACCTGAATTACACCAAACCGGGTGGGATGACCCGACAGCCAGGATGCGGAAACAAGTATGGGCACACCGGCCCTTTGGCTGGATTCCGTATACGGATCAGATGACGACACAGGACATCCGTATCACTTTCAACAAGGATTACAAAGTCGTTTCCAATGGAGAACGTTTGGAAACCATCCCTTCCGGAGATAGCGCACTGACCTGGCATTACCGGCTCGACAAACCCCACCCATTCTATTCAGTGTGTTTTGTGGCAGGCGATTACAGCTATAAATCCATGAAGACCAAGAGGGGAGTGCCCCTGGAGTTGTGGTATTATCCTGAGTATGAGGATCGCTTTGCACTGACCTACAAATACCAGGCAGCCATGTTCGATTTCCTGGAAAAAGAAACAGGACTGAATTATCCCTATGCCTTATACCGGAATATCCCTGTGGCCGATTATCTCTATGGCGCCATGGAAACCACGACCAGCACGGTATATGCAGATTTTCTACAAGTAGATCAAAGGGGCTTCCTGGGGCGGAATTATGTCAATACCAATGCCCATGAACTGGCGCACCAATGGTTTGGGAATTGCATTAACGACAAGACTGTCGATGATTTGTGGCTGACAGAGAGCTTTGCTACCTATTATGCGAAGGCTTTTGAACAGGCATACCTGGGTGAAGAAGCCTATCTCTATCAACGTGATCTCGAAATGCAAAAAGCCCTGAAAATTGCAGAAAGCAATGATTTCCCCCTGGGCAGTGGCAAGGCAGGCGTAGAACGATGGTATCAAAAGGGCTCCCTGGTGATGGACATGCTGCGGGATTGGGTCGGGGATGCAGGTTTTCAGGCCTCTGTCAGCAATTACATGAACACCAACAAATACGGGGAAGCCGAATCCAATGATTTTCTCAAAGCCATCTACAATACCACCGGTTATGCCATGGATGGCTTCTTTGCTGATTGGGTGTACAATGGCGGAGAACCGGAATATAAAATCGACTGGAAGCAAATCACCAACACAGCCGGCCAAGGATATACCCAAATCTCTGTAGCCCAGGTCCAGCGCATCAGCAAACCGGAAGAGCTATTCAGGATGCCCGTCAACATCGAGGTATATTATACTGATGGAAGCATGACGATGCAAAAGGTATGGGTTGAAAATGCCTTTACCCTGGCAGAAATTCCCGCCGAACCCGGCAAGACCACTGCTTTTGTAGTCTTCGATGCAGGCAACAGGATACTGAAAAAGATGCAATTTGCAAGGAGCTTTGAGGAGCTTTCTCAGCAGCTGAAACAGGCAAAGCAGGTCCCGGATCGCCTGGAGGCCTTAAGGGCCATGCAAAAACTGCCGCAGAGTCAAAAAAGGGAGGCCCTCAGTACTTGTATCAGAAATGAGCATTTTTTCCTGATCCGTGCTGAAGTGGTATCGCAATTGTGCCATGATAGTCTATCCATTGATTTGTTACAAGCCGCCATCCAGGATCCCCAGGTGCTGGTCAGGAAGGCTGTGGTGGACAATGTCAAAGTGGTGCCACCACTGTTGATTCCGGCTTATGAGAGTTTATTGAAGGATTCGTCCTATGCCATCGTTGAACTGGCGCTACTCAACCTATGCAACACAGCCAATGCCAAGGGTGCTTTTTCAAAAACGGAGGATTATCTGAAACAGACTCAGACTGAGGTAGGATGGCGGGGCCGTAACATCCACACTGCCTGGCTTGGGATTGCTTTAGAACGTCAGCCCGACAACAAAGTCTATCTGTCAGAGTTGACTGATTATACCGGCCCATCCTATGATTTCGAGACCAGGCTTAATGCCCTGAACCAGTTCAAAAAACTGAATTACCTGGATGAGAAAGTCGCCGCCAATCTGGTCACTGCTTCAAAATACTGGAATTACAAACTCGCCACTCCTGCCAAAGAGATGATCAGCTATTTTATGCAACAAGACCGGTATAGTCTTTTGTTGGAAAAAATGAAATAAGGAGATTATACCAGTGTCTTCCGATGTGTCGTTAGTTCTTCGGAAAGTCTTTCAGAGGTGGATTTGAGATGGGCCATAACTTCCATCATGCCGGCATTTTCCTGTTCGTTGGCGAGTGCTAAAAGCTGACAGGCATAATCTGTTGCCTTGAGATCCCAATACACAGAGATGAAGCTTTTGTAGCTATGTGCGTTGAACTTTAGGCTTGTAAAATCAGCATCTTCGATGTTTTTTTCCAGTACGATAAGGCGGGCCTGGAATTCGGAAGTGAAGATGTCAATCAGCTCGACAATCACTGCCTTTGGGAAATACTGATAATTCTCGTTAAAGGTTGGCCAGTCAATCATTTCAGAAGAATTTAAAAGGGGATCAGAAGACCCCCTTTTTATGATTTTGCAAAGATACAGGATTAGATGATCGACCTGAAATAGTCGATGGTTTTCACAAGACCGTTTTCCAGTTGAATTTTGGGTTCCCAGTCGAGTTCTTTTTTTGCGAGGCTGATGTCGGGTTGACGTTGTGTCGGATCATCGGGAGGCAGCGGCATGCGGACAATTTTCGACTTGGAGTTGGTGAGTTTGATGACCCATTCCGCCAGTTCGAGGATGGTGAATTCATTGGGATTGCCGATGTTTACCGGTCCTGTAAATTCATCCCGTGAAGCCATCATCCTGATCATGCCTTCAACGAGGTCGTCGACATACTGAAAGCTGCGGGTTTGCTGACCATCGCCATAAATGGTGATGTCCTGGTTTTGCAGGGCCTGCACAATAAAATTCGAAACAACCCGGCCATCATGCGGATGCATGCGGGGCCCGTAGGTGTTGAAGATGCGGATGATTTTAATTTTGACGTTGTTTTGTTTGTGGTAATTCACAAACAAAGTTTCTGCAGAACGTTTGCCTTCATCATAGCAGGATCTTTCGCCAATGGGGTTGACGTGCCCCCAATACGTTTCGACCTGGGGATGGATCTGGGGATCGCCATACACCTCGCTGGTGGAGGCTTGCAGGATCTTGGCGCGGATTCTCTTGGCCAGTCCCAGCATGTTAATGGCGCCCATCACTGAAGTTTTGATGGTCTTGATGGCGTTGTACTGGTAGTGGATGGGAGAGGCAGGACAGGCCAGGTTATAGATTTCGTCGACTTCGATGAAAAAGGGCATGGTGACATCATGCCGGATCAGCTCGAAATAGGGGTTGTCCAGCAAATGAACAACATTGCGTTTTTGTCCGGTGAAATAGTTGTCCAGACAAACAACCTCATGTCCGTCATTCAACAAACGGTCGCATAGGTGGGATCCTACGAATCCTGCCCCACCGGTGACCAAGACTTTTTTCCTTATCATGGGATTTTAATTAAAGGACGATGGTAACTATTTGGTAGGGTCGATGCCGATGCAGAAATAATCAAAGCCATTGCGTTTCATTTCGATGGGGTCGTAGATGTTACGTCCGTCGAAAATAACAGCGCCATTGAGCAGTTTTTTTACGATTTTGAAATTCGGAAATTTGAACTCAGGCCATTCTGTAATCAGCGCCAGGCAGTCCGCATCGATCAAAGCTTCATATTGTTCTTCGGAATATGTAATGCTGTCGCCCAGGGAGTGTTTGGCTTCTTTCATGGCCACGGGGTCATAGGCTTTCACTTTTGCGCCGGCTTCGAGGAGTTTTTTGATGATCACCAGGGAAGGAGCTTCACGCATGTCATCGGTTTGTGGTTTGAATGACAATCCCCAGAGTGCAATCGTCTTGCCTTTGATGTCACCATTAAAGTACTTCATGATTTTGTTGAAAATCACCGATTTCTGGTCCTTGTTAACCGCCTCAACAGCCTTCAGGACGCGGAGTTCGTACTTAAACTCCTCGGCTGTGAGAATCAGAGCCTGGACATCTTTGGGGAAGCAGGAGCCTCCATAACCGATGCCCGGATAGATAAATTTCGTGCCGATACGGGAATCAGAGCCTATGCCTTTGCGGACCATGTTGACGTCAGCACCCACGATTTCGCAGAGATTGGCGATGTCGTTCATGAAGCTGATCTTGGTGGCCAGCATGGAGTTGGCAGCATATTTTGTCATCTCGGCCGAGGTGATGTCCATGAAAATGATGGGGTGGCCATTGAGGGTAAAAGGCTTGTAAAGGCTTTTCATCAGGTCTTCCGCCCTCTCAGAGTTCAAGCCGACCACGATACGATCAGGTTTCAGGAAGTCATCGATGGCAGCACCTTCTTTTAAGAATTCAGGATTGGAAGCGACATCATAAGCGATGGCGACGCCACGTTTGTCGAGTTCTTCCTTAATGGCAGCACTCACTTTGGCAGCAGTACCTACGGGCACCGTGCTTTTGGTGACAACGAGGAGATAGTCATTCATGTTCTTGCCACAATCGCGGGCAACAGCGAGGACATAGCGCAGGTCAGCACTGCCGTCTTCGTCGGGAGGGGTTCCAACAGCGATGAAAACGACTTCACAGTCGATCAGAGCTTCAGCGATGCTGGTCGTGAAATTCAAGCGGCCTTTTTTCATGTTGCGATGCAACATCTCGTCCAGGCCTGGCTCATAGATCGGTACAATTCCGTTTTTGAGGTTCTCAATTTTTTTCTGATCAATGTCAACACAGGTGACATCAATGCCAACTTCAGAGAAGCATGTTCCGGTAACAAGACCGACGTACCCGGATCCTACAATAGCTATTTTCACGGTGCAGTTTTTTGAGTTAGTATGAAAGACAAATATAGAACATTGCAGACAAAGTTGAAAAAATATCCCGGATTAACAAGAAATAGATATATTTTTTTTGAATGGTCAGTTTAAATTCAGGAATGTAGCCTTTGTGGTTGTTTTGCTTTTGAGTATTTCAAAGACTTTGCTTGGGTCATAATTTGTAAATAAATGAAAATGAATGTAATGCGAATTCCTTTTCCGGCGTAAAATCATATTCTTGTGTTTCGTTTGTGGTCCAAATCCCAAAGTCCGCTGGGAGATTAGAGGGAAACTGAAATGCTGAATTCTTAAAATGGGATACAATTAAATGATATAGATCAATAAATATTTGACAATTATCAATATTTTGAAAAATATAACATTTTTTAGTGAATAAATTTCACAAAAGCCCCGATAATTTAAGAATTGCTCATTATCTTAGTCGTTTTTAAGCCAGTTCAGCAGCATCAAAAGAAGAATGTAAGCTCGATGAAGCGCATTGATATCAATTGATACCCGAGAACATAGTGCTAAGTAGACTGCCAAAGTTCATTGATAAATAGTAAGAGAAAAAGAGTTCCATCCCGGAAATAATTAGTACTCATTAAAAACTGCTCAATGTTACGTCCTGTCGTTCCTGCCAACATCAAATCGCACCGGTATGAATTCCGGAAAATGGAAGAGATTCCAGAAGAAATTTTCGAGCGCATCCGTGCCGGGTTTGCCGCACAGGCCTCTGCAAATCCAGTGGTATCTGTGAATATCATTGCATGGAACGAGGAGCACAACATCCTCCGCAACTTATCTTCTTTGAGTGCGATGAAAAGCAAATATCCTGTGGAATATGTCTTTGTTGACAATAACTCCAAAGACAAAACCTCGGAGATTATCCGCAGATGCGGGATTACCCCTGTCTTTGAAAACAAACAGGGCTATGGCTTTGCCCGTCAGGCTGCCCTTGAGAACTCGCATGGGAAATACATCCTCACAGGTGATTCGGATACCATTTATCCACCCACATGGGTTGATACCATGATAAAACCCCTGCTTGCCGGCAAGGGCTTAGCTACTTATGGCACCTATTCTTTCATTCCGGAAAAGGGGCAATCGCGTTTGCGTTTTGCTTTCTATGAACTTTTCCGCGACATGGTGCATTCCCTGAGAACCATCAAACGCCCGGAGCTGGCCGTAGGGGGTGTGAATTTCTGTTTTCCAAGGGAGGAAGCATTAAAGATCGGCTTTATCAAAAGTGATTCCCGCATGGAAGATGGACAAATGGCCCTGGCACTGGTGAGAAAGGGAAAATTGATCCGTGTGACAAGGCTAAGTGCCATGGCCTGGACAGTGCCCCGCTCTATCGAGAAAAGTGGCTCCTTCCTGAATGCCATCACAACCAGACTCATAAAAGAAATCAAGCGAATCAGTATCTATTTTCACAAAGAGAAGTAAAAAGGTATACACAACCGACTAAGCCCCCCATCATAATGAAGCACAAAATACTAGTAATAGACGACGAAAGAAGCATCCGCCTCCTCCTGGAAAATTTCCTTGCTGAAAGTTACGAGGTGGTCAGTAAAAACGATGGCTTTGAAGCCCTGGAATGGCTGGAAGGCAACCAACCCGACCTCATCATCTGCGATGTCCAGATGCCCAATATGGATGGCTATCTTTTTCTGGAGAAAGTCAGGCAACGTGGGTATACCAAACATACGCCCGTACTCATGCTCTCCGGCGCTGAATCCAGCAAAGAACGCATCAAATGCTACAAACTGGGCGCTCAGGATTTCCTGGCCAAACCCTTTAACCCGGAAGAACTGGGAGAACTTATCAAAAAGAACCTCTTCCCCATTCATTATGCTGTGAAGTGGTAAGCAGGGCTTGATAGGCATGGCAATACTGATCGTTTCATCAAATTACCGGCATTTGGATTATGGAAAATACAATTAAGGTTTTATATATTGGCAATACTCAGGACAGCATAGAAAGGCTAAGCGCAGCTCCTGGAATTTCATTGTTTGTGAAAAACAACATCCTGGATGCAGAGAATTTCCTGCAAAATGCGCAAATGCCTGATGCTGTTATCTGTGAATCTTCAATTGCAGGAGGTGATGGTCTTGCATTCTTTGACTGGGTTCGTCAAAGAAATGAACTCAACCGCATGGCTTTTATCCTTGTCACACAAGAATTTAAGGAGGAGATATTGAAAACAGCCTTCAAAAAGCGCATCGACGATTTCTATACTTTGCCACTGCCTCCCGTTGCAGATCTGCTTGGCAGAATTGCGTTTTTGCGGGAATACCGCAATGGCAATACCTCCGCTCATGTCGCCAAAGCACCGGAAGTGACCTATAAGATGCCTTTAACAAAACGGCTTTTTGATGTCGTCGTGGCGGGATTTGCACTCCTGGTATTGTCGCCGGTTTTGTTGCTGATCATCATCGCCATCAGGCTGGAATCCAAAGGCAAGGTTTATTATACTTCGAAAAGGGTGGGGCGCCAGGTTTTTGATTTCTACAAATTGCGTTCGATGCGGGTGGGTGCCGATGCTGAGTTGAGCAAACTCGCCAAAGACAAAAACCAGTATGCCACGGCCGACAAACAATCGGGCTTTGATTTTTCCCAGCCTTGCCCGCGCTGTGCCGCCTTGCCCGAAGGTAAAACATGTTCTCCCATCAAACATACTGACCAGCACGACATCTGTGAATACTGGTTCGATGTGCAGAAAAAAGAAGTCGCCAAAACAAAATCTGCCTTTATCAAAATTGTTGACGATCCCCGCATTACCAAAGTGGGCAAGATCATCAGGAATACCAGCATTGACGAGCTCCCGCAGCTGATCAATGTGCTGAAAGGTGATATGTCCATCGTAGGTAATCGCCCTCTTCCGGTATATGAGGCAGAAATGCTGACCCAGGACGTGATGTCCAAAAGATTCCTGGCCCCGGCCGGTATCACAGGACTCTGGCAGGTCGAATTACGCGGCAGAGGTGGTGATATGTCAGAGGATGAAAGAAAACGCCTGGACAATGAATATGCTGACCATTTCATCGGCGATGCCTATTCTTTCTGGTATGACCTGAAACTCATCCTCAGAACTGTCCCTGCTTTGTTTCAAAAAGATACGGTTTAGTGCCCCCCTAACAATACGTTTGCAGCCTATGAAAGTCCACTACTCGTTTATACTCACATGCTTGATTTTATTGCTATTCCAGAACAAACTTGCTGCGCAGACAAGCCAAAAGTTTGATGAGATAAATTCCGATATCAGCACATTCATTCCGCCCTTGCATGTCCTGATCGATTCTGCCATGTTGCATGATCCCGGCCTGCGCATGCGTGAATTGCAGATTATCATCAACAACGCCAAATTGAAAGGAAGCCGCATCGACTGGACGAAAAATGTGGGTATCCAGACTGATGTCAGATTCGGCACTTTTGACAACTATTCTAACAATGTCTCTGGCGGAATCCCTACAAACAACGTAACTACAAGAACTGAAATGAGATATGGCTATGGTGCCTACATCAGTCTGCCCCTCTTTAATGCCTTTAACCGGGGACATCAGTTGACCATCGCAAAGACTGAACTCGAACAGGCACGCAGCCTGGCCGACAATGAAAGGGGGGTGCTGACGCAGGAAGTCATTCGCCAGTACAATGACCTGGTTTTGCGGCAACGACTTCTGAAGATCAAGTCCAAATCACTCGAAACCTCCAGGATCAACATGCAAATGACTGAAAAGGGATTTCTTAGTGGGACGATCTCAATGTCAGAATATGTCACCATCTCGGAAGCCGTATCACGTGCTGAAGCAGATTGTGAATCTGCCCGCATGGACTTCCTCACATCCTACCTCATCCTCGAAGAAATCGTGGGTATGAAATTTAACCTGACTAACCCAACACAAGGAAAGTAATGAAGGTAATTGATATTTTACGGCTACTTCGGAAACACATTGTATTGTTGCTGGGAACCCCTGTTTTACTGGCGGTTCTGGTAAGCTGGCTGACCAAGAATCCTGCCTACACCTATTCTTCTGAAACTACCTTATATACTGGTATAGCCTCCGGTTCCAGTGTCGAAATGGACAAGTCCTTCAATTATTATGCTGCCAACAATTCCTTCGACAACCTGATCAACATCATCAAATCGCGGGAAACACAACAGCAGGTGGCCATTCGCCTCCTCGCTCAGCACCTGATGATGAAATCGCCGGATCCCCGTTTTCTTTCCAAAGCCTCTTTTCAGGGTCTGCATAGCATCACTCCTGCCTACATTTTCAAATTGGTGGTGCATGAGGGGAAAGAAACAAATGAGGCCGCGGAGCAAAAGATAGTGGAAGCGATGGCTGATTCTGTCGATCCGGCTGATAGCCTGATCATTGAAGATAATTTCTCCTTTAGCAGTCTCGACACCGCTGATCCCGCACAATTGTTACCCCCTTCCATCGATCCGCTTGGCTATGCACAAACCATCAAAAACCTGGAAGCCTACATGGCCAGCAGCGATACGAATTTCGTGTATAAGTTGCTGAATTTTAGCCATCCCAATTATTCTATCAAAGCGATTTCTGCCTTGAATGTAACAAGGATTGCCTCCAGTGATCTGGTAAAATTGAAGTTTGAATCGGATGATCCCGGAATCTGTCGCATGACACTGGTGCTGTTTACTGAGGTTTGCATTAAGAATTTCAAGAGCATCAAAGAAAACCGTAGTGATGCTGTGGTACGTTATTTTGAGCACCAGCTCAAGATGGCTGCTGAAAGACTGAAAATCGGTGAGGATAAGTTGTTGAAATTCAATGAGGACAACAACATCATCAATTACTATGAGCAAAGTAAGGCGGTGGCTGTTGTAAAGGAAGAACTCGACATCGACTACAACAAAATGAAAATCAAGCTGGCAGGGACTGCAGCTTCCATCAAACGCATTGAAGAGAAGCTCGGAAACCAGCAATCCATTCAGCTGAAAAGTGCCAGCGTAGTCCAGAAACGCAACCAATTGGGTGATGTCGTTTCAAAAATCGCTACCGCCGAAACCATCGGGTTCGGAGATACGATTCGGCCGGCGGAACTCGCGAAACTCAAAGCTTCCCGCGAGAAACTCAAAGAGGAGATTACCGACATTGTCAATGACTTATACAGCTACAACAACTCAACTGAAGGTTTGCCGGTGGACAGGCTCCTCAGTGACTGGATTGCAAATGTCATTGATTACGAAGACACCAAAGCCGGGATGGGCGTATTGGCTGACCGCATCGTGGAATTCCAGAAACAATATGAGATCTATGCCCCTGCCGGTGCCAACATCAAGAGAATTGAACGTGAAATCAATGTTTCGGAACAGGAATTCCTGCAGCTGTTGCATGGCCTGAACCTCGCCAAACTGAAAATGCAGGATGTGGAGCTTTCTTCCAACATCAAAGCTGTCGACCTGCCCTTTTTTCCCTTATCACCCAACCCGACCAAGCGCAAAATGCTGGTCATCATTGCAGCGCTTTTCGGCTTTTTGATCGTGCTGACTACGATGCTGGCCCTGGAGTATTTTGACGCTACCTTGAAAAACCCGGAAAAAGCCCATAAAAAGATCAAACTGATGGCTGCCGGCATTTTCCCTAAGATAATACGCAAAACCGGATCACTCAATTTCGCCTATGTGACCAATCGTTTGCTGGAGATCATTTTACAAAGTACGGGCTTTTATTCCAAAGACAAAGATGGAGATGCTCCCCATACACTATTGTTTTTCAGTACTTTAAATGCTGAAGGGAAAACTGTGATTGCCGGTAACATGGCTCTCAAAATGAAGATACAGGGCAAGAAAGTGCTTTTCCTGAATTACTCCAGGGAGTCTTTGCGTGAGACTGAATTGTCACAAATCGGTTACCTGCAAACAGCAATACAGGAAGAACCCGCTGAAAACCTCAGGAAAAAAAGCCTTTTGTCCTATTTGCCCCGCCTCCTGGGTTACCCTGACAAGGGTGTCAATTACGACAGTCCTTTTCTTCAGCCGCCCGAGACCTATCTTACGAAGGAAGAATATATGGAATACAAGATCGATGCCGGGTATTATTCTGCTATGGGCTACGAGGATCTGGTAAGGGAAAACAACTACAAACTCAGCTTTAAGCCTGATTATGTGCTGATTGAGCTGCCTCCTGTGCTTTATTACCAGTATCCGGCCAACCTACTGGCTTCAGCAGGAACGCCTTTCCTCGTTTGCAGAGCCAACAGGGTGTGGTCGCAGGCCGATGAAGCTT
>Ga0247840_10006183_pt1 | contig 17453 bp, 14 predicted proteins | sample LaCruzMarch2015__FD_192404 | JGI IMG/M metagenome (GOLD analysis project Ga0247840, IMG submission 192404) | Freshwater microbial communities from meromictic Lake La Cruz, Castile-La Mancha, Spain - LaCruzMarch2015_17m | ecosystem: Environmental > Aquatic > Freshwater > Lake | place: Spain... | reverse complement strand
TAAAATGAAACTACTATAAACAAAAAACATGGTTGGACCATAGAAACCTAAAAATAAATCACTGATAAACATGATACCGAGAGGTAAAATAAAAGCGTATTTTTTGGGTAAATAACGAGCACTAAATAGAGCCATGGCAGCAATGGGGGCAAAATTAACTGGATGGGGTAAAAAACGAGCAAAAAGACCAAAGACTAAAAAGAAAATGGGGACGAGTTTTAGTTTCATAGCCTATTTTAACTCCCAAGTGATGATTTCGCTACCTAGACACTTATAAGCATCGGCTCCAACTTCGGCATATTGGTTGTCAATTGAATATTGCCAATATTTACCATTTCCTTGAGGAACGTTATTAATAGAGGTAATCATTTTACCGTAAGAACTTTCTTGAAATTCCACCTTATTGTTACTGATGGTAAGAGATTCAAAAGCAGTTTTTTCCTTAAGACAGGGATAAGTAATTTTATTGTTGGATTCGGTAAGAGTAGTGGTTTTAGGAGAACAACCGGTTAAAAAAAAGGCAGAAATTAAAATAATAGAAAGAAGGAATGATTTTTTGAGCATGAAGGGATTATACAAGATTATTTTTCTTCCTCAAGATTTATGATGCGTTGAAGAATGGCGAGAGAGCCGATAGTGACTGGTTCGATGCCGTTAATTCCGAGTTCACCATCACCTAAATTTTGAAGGCTGGAATAGGGGGTATCGGAAGCATAATTGATAATTCCTAAATCAAAAGGACAATTATGAAGATCGACAATAGAACTTTTAGGAGCTTGCTGGTCGTAACAACTTTCAGCGATAGCACTGAGATAAGGGCCAGATTCCATTTCAATGATGGTAATGTTATTTTTGAAATAAAAATTAAATAAAGCTTTGTTTTCCAGAAAAGTACCAAAGACAGAAACAGCTTTCTGGTTGGTTAAAATTGATCCTTGATTATTAAGGTAAGGAAAAAAAGCATTAAAACAATTATTAAAAAGATAGGAATTTTGGGTGTGTTCATCAAAAACAAGACGAGGCATTTGAATGTCACCAACTTCACTGTTGAGAGCGGCGGCTTTACTAAGAACATAGACGCCTTTAACGTTTTTAACATTTTCCATAACTTCACTTAAAATATGGTAAGCGGCAAAACCCAAAGGATAGTCAATATTTAAAATTAAAGCTTTAGATTTGGCTAATTTAAGGGGTTTATTGATTTTAAGGCGAGGGTCGAGATGTTTCGATTTGACTAAACTTTTTAAGGGAAAAATTTGAGTGGTGATGTCGAGATAATTAGGGTTGGGAAGATTGAAAATGTTGAGTTTTTGTTGGAGGTCTAGATATTCTTTTTTAACTTCGGGATGAGAAAGAAAATATTTAGAAACAAAATAAATAAAATCAGCCGGATTTAAAAGGAAATTTTTTGATTTGATTTGGTCCCAAGTTTGGTAGAGAGAGGGATGGTTGGCTTTTAAATCGGACAGAATTTCAAACTGGTGAGCTAGAGGAAAACCAGTAAAAATGTTCATCAAACTGTGGGTGTTGCTGGAAACAAAATAAATTTCTTGATGAGAAATATGGAAGGTCGAGGAAACATTGGTGGCAATATTTTTCCACCATTTTTGGGTGGATTTGGAATAATTAAGCCAAGAAGCGGAAAGAAGTTGGACTTTTAAATTAAGATGGGATTTGTAAATTTTTTTTAGTTTAATATTCCAATTGGGGCCAATGGAGGAAATAAAACTTTGCCATTCTTTGGGTGTAACTTTAAATCTTTTGAAAAATTTTCCGGACTCTAAATCTTTTAAAAAGAGGGAATAAAGAGAATAACTTTTGTGAAATAGCTGATTAAATTTATTCCATTCGGTTTGAAGAGCGATAAGAGTGTTAACGATGTCGTCAATATCAGAAATAGAGGCAATAAAATAGGCAAGAATATTTTTTTGAGAATTAAAATGAGCGACACGACGACGGCTTCTGGATTTAGCTTCTGGCCATTGAGTAACATTTTCATAACCAGCTTCTTCGAAAATCTCGGGACTTTGGCCAAGAATAACCTTTTCGGTGTCGGAAATGGTTTTAGGAAGACGGTTAAGAGCGTAAACTAAGGCAGAAAAATCGACTTCTTTTTGGTTTGAACCAAAAGGATGAAGAATTGAATTCATTTTCAGATGGGAAGGAGAGAGGGAATGAATGGTGACTTCGAGGTTGGATTTAAGAGCAGTGCGATAGAAACGAATGTGATTTTCGATGGAGGAAATGTTGGAAGAAGGTATAATAGAAGACATATATTAGTTTAGCAGAAGAATAGTGGTTGAATTTATAATTTAAATTACTATAATAAGTGTTATATGATGAAAGATTTTGTAAATAAATTGGTTGAAGAAAAGAAATTAGAAAATGTTAGTCCTGAAGTTTTGGAACAGGTTAAGCTTGATTTAGAAGAAAGGCTTGATGAGCGGATTAATGTGATGATTTTAGATAGAATGCCAAGTTATAAAATTGAGGAGTTTGAAAAAATTTTGGATTCTAAAAGTGAGGAAGAAATACAGCAGTTTTGTCAAGAAAACATTCCAGGATTAGAAGAACTGGTTGCTAGTGAGTTGTTGGATTTTAGAAAAACTTATTTAGGTTTATAAAAAAAATGACCGAAACATCAGTAACTGATAATAAAGAGGTTAAAAATCCAGTTGTTGAAGCTAAAAAAAAATTGGTAGTGGCTGATCTTTCTGGTGCGATTATGGATCAGGCAATTGATACGGCGGAAGAGAAACTAACGGCTGATAAAAATGAAGTAAAAGGAGTAAAGGGTTTTTTTAATAAGATATGGAAACATAATTTAGCCAGGGAATATTATCGTCAAAAAGAAACTTACATTGCAAAAAAAGAAATTGTAGAAAACCAAAATCTTTATGATGGTGAGGGAAAAGATGTTTCTGCTCACAATATGGCAATGAAAGATATTGTGGATAGATTTAGTAGTGATTACGAAGAAACACTTCATGCTGAAGCGGGCGAGAAAAGAGAAATTCTAGGTAATACAGATAAAGATAAAGAAGTTAAGGTTAAAATTGATACTTTAATTAAGTCTTATGCGACAGGGAAAATAGACGAGAATGGTTTTAATGAAGAAAAAACTAGATTATTTAATGAAATTAATGGAGTTAGTGCTAAGGATGTTAAAAAAGGAGTCATGTATGCTGATAATTTTTTGGAGATGGCCAAAGAAATCAAGCAATCGATTGATCATGGTGAAAAAATGGAAGAGTTGGATATGGACTTTGAAGTGGTGGTGGGTAAGGCTAAGGCTGGAGTAAGAACAGAAGCACAATTTAAAGCGATTGATAAAATAGTTGACAAAATAACCAGTACAAAAGTAGGAAGTATGGTTAATGAAGTAACAATGGCGGCAGCTGTTGGAGCAGCTTATTCAATTGCTACTGGTTTATCTAGAAGATTGGCGAGTAGTAAGCTTTTTGCTTGGGCTTCATTTGGGGGAACAGCGGCATTGGCTGGAGGAATCGCTGGATTTAAGGAAAGTAAAAGATTAGAGGAAGAAAGAAAAACACATTTTAGGGATATGGCTAAGGATAAAAAATTTGATCCTGATAAAGCGCCAAGACGTAAAAAAATGGAAGAATTTAGATATGAAACTAGGACGGCTCAGGATTTGGTTCATGAAGCAAAAACGGCTATTGATGACAAAGACACAAAATTAACAAAGGATCAATTTGATGTAGCAGTTGATAAATTGGCCGAAATTGAGGCAAGAATAAAGTTGTCGGATAGAATGAAGATTGATTTGATTTCTTTTTCTGGTGCGACTAAAGTCGAGGGAGAAAGATTGAAGTTGGATTTGGCCAGAGCAGAATTAAAAGTGTCATTGAGAAAAAGAGGGGCTGATCAGGGTGATGTTGATGGAAAAATTAAAAAAATTACTGAAGCCAGAATGGAGACTTTAATCAAAGGAGATAATGGTATAGAGCAAAAAAATCAACTGTTTAAAAAAATGAAGCATAAAGAAGTGGCAAAGATGGTGGCAAAGACAGTAACCTCGGGTTTGATAATTGGGGGAGTAACTCAGGAAATTGGAGCCTTCTTTAAAGATGATCAAAAAGGATTTTTGGAAGGTTTAATTAAAGGCAGAGATCCAAAAGCGAATCATTTTACTCCTTTGGAATATGCGCGGTTGTATTTGAGTGGCAAAATGCCGAGTCATGATTTAGCGACTACACATGAATTTACATTAGGTAAAAACACAACAAAATTACCAGAAGGGGTAGATTTTATAAAAAATAGTGACGGTAGTTATGATTTAGTGAAGGGTGGTGATGTTTTGGGTAATGATTTAACTTTTGACAGTAATGGTAATTTATCAGCGGCAACGAGAGCTATTTTACAGAAAAATGGGATTTATTTTAACATTGACTCAAAGAGTATTAATAGTTTAATTACTAAAGAGGTAACTTTTGGTCCAAAAGAATGGATTGCCAAAAACCAATCTTTATTTAGTTCAGTAAAAAGAGTTGGATGGTATGACAGTGAAAATGCAATTTTTGACAAGAATGAATTGGTTGGTCAATGGGGTGGAATTAAAGGAACAGGAATTGATGCTAATGGTGATTTTGTATTTAACGTAAAACAAATGTTACCCGATGGTTCACGTAGTAGTAGTTTTTCGGCCGATGCCCTGAAGGCAATTTCGGAAGGTAAATTGAAATTATTACTTTCTTTGTCGGAAGATACTCAAGGTCAAGTAATAGAAATACCTATTGATGCTAATGGAAATGCGATTATTGATAAATTAAGTGAAGCTGGAAAAACATTGTTTTCAGTTGAAGGTGGAAAGGCTAATTTCTTGGGGAAATATGGCGAAGTGGCAGAGATTATTGATACTAATAATGGGATAGATGAAGTTAGAATTTTAGCAACAAAGAGTGTTAGCCGTTTAATTAGTAAAGAAATAACTGTTGGTCCACAAGAATGGATTGATAAAAACCCATCTTTATTTAGTTCAATAAAAAGAGTTGGATGGTACGACAACGATACGACAGTTTTTGATAAGAATGAAATAGCTGGTCAATGGGGTGGAATTAAAGGAACAGGAATTGATGCTAATGGTGATTTTGTGCTTAATGTAAAACAAATGTCGTCTGACGGTTCGTATCATGATGGTTTTTCAGTTGATGCTCAGAAAGCAATTTCGGAAGGTAAATTAAAATTATTGCTCTCTTTATCGAGAGATACTCAAAGCCAAGTAATAGAAATACCAATTGATGCTAATGGAAATGCGGTTATTGATAAATTAAGCGAAGCAGGAAAAACATTATTCTCGGTTGAAAATGGAAAGGCTAATTTCTTGGGGAAATTTGGCGAAGTGGCAGAGATGGTGGGAACTAATAATGGAGTGGATCAAGTTAAACTTTTGGCAACTATGGGAGGAGAAGGGTTAAAAACTATAAAAACGATAGTTGGTGAAGTGAAAGATGATAGATTTTTAATAAACATGGTAGGAGAGGGCATCGATACTATAAAAACGACAGTTGATGAAAATATAATTAATACTTTTTATGAAACAACAATTGGAGTGCCATTGGAATATAATTTAGATGTACCTTGGATTTTCCCTTTAGTAGGGCGAAATCCGTTAGAAAAAACTAATGTTGAAACTCCTTATGGTTTATATACAGAGAAACAAAGCGTGGATGAAAAGAAGGAGTTTGATAATAAGTTGTCAAAAACCTTGAAAAATAATCCAGAGGCAGTTTTGGATCAATACAAGGAAACTGGGGATTATATTAAAACTTTTGAAAAGAAATACAAAAATCAAGTTGAAGATTTGGCTGGTCAGTTGGGAAAAATGGATGCGCAAAATAAACTATCAATATGTATACCGGTGGCTGGTCATGCAGAGGGTGAAAAAATATATGATTCTTTAAAAAGTTATTCTACTCAAAATGCTGGTTTCGAAAAATTTGAGGTTCTTTTATTTGTGAATAGACCAGAAAAAGATAAAAAAGGCAATCCTACTAAATGGGATAAAACTTTAGATGAAGTTGAAAGATTTAAAAATGATTTTCCAGAAGTAAATATTAGAGTTATGCAGTCAGTATTAGCTCCTAGTCAAGCAAACATTGGAATGATAAGAAAATTATTATCAGATGCGAATTTAGTTAGACAACATGCCAGAGGAGAATCGGCGGCAGATTTAATTATGGTGAGTAATGACGCTGATAATAAGGGAATAAGTCCAGATTATGTGAAAAATTTTATAGATAAATTTGAAAAAAATAAAGAAGTTGACGGAATGTTGGGACAACTTGATTGGGATCCAGAATCATATGTTCAATACCCAGCTATCCATGTCGGAACCAGATTATTCCAGTACTTAGGAATGCTTGGAAGAAATCGATCGGGAAACATGGTTTCAAGTGGAGCTAATTTTGCCTATCGTTCGAGTATTTATGCGGCTACTGGCGGTTATTCTCAAGTGTCTGGAGCTGAAGATGTTAAATTGGGAAAAGCAATTAAAAATGCTCGGGGTGGAGACGTCAACAGAATAAAATTTGCCGGAGGTAATTCAAGAGTTTACACTGATTCTAGAAGAGCAATTGATGTTTATGAGCAGTTTGGTTTGTCTCCAGTTGAACAATGGGATAAGGGTTTTAGTGTTAATGATGCATTGAGAGGTACAAAAGTTAAAAAAGGAGAAAAAATTAATTATAGCGATCCGGAAACTTTGAAAAAATTAAAAACGGATTTGGAACAAGTGATTAATCGAACATTAGATGTTTATGAAAACGGTGAAAAGTTGGGTAAAAAACATAATTTGTATGGTAATGCTTTGAGATATATGGGAATTAAGTACGAATTAGACGATAAAGGGGATATCATAATTACAGAAATGGGAGAATTGATTAATGGTTTGAAAAAATATCAAGAAGAAGGGATGGCGTTAGCGGCGGTGAAGTCGGGTAAAAAGGGAGCAACGGAGGATTTGGCCGAAATAAGAAAAATAAGAAATGAATTAGATAAAGAAAATAGAGAAAAAACAGCAACAGAAGTTAACGGTGAATTAAAAGAATTTTATAGTAAAAATAGTCTTGATTTGGATTTTGGAGGTGAAGATTTGACAAATATTGATGTAATAGCTGGCCAAAAAAAGACGGAGTTGGGTGAATATATAATGGGAGATGTTTTATCAGAAAAGATTGATGGTAAAGTATCGTTGGCAGTGAAAAAAGGAAAAGAAAAAGAAGTGTTGGTGGCCAAGGAAAATAGTTCTGATTATATGTCTAAGTTACCAGAGGAGCACGTGTATCCGGAAGGAGTGATAAGTGTGGAGGATTATGTTAAAGGAAAAGTTAATCCAGAGTTGGTGGTTTTACCAGAAGAAGTAGTGGTAAAAGATGGCAGAACTATTCGTTTTTATAAGGCTGGTAATTCTGATTTAGAAGGGTATTTACGAAATAATGATAAGTTGTCAACTAAGGATGCGGTATCAATAATGATTAGTATCGGAGATGGAATTAGACAATTAAATGAGGCGGGGGTGGTTTATGTAGATGTAGCTCCGAGTAATATCGTTTTAACGAGGAACGGAGCTAAACTGATTGACTTAGATGGAGCGAGTATTGTTAATACGGATGGATATTACACAAGAAAAATTAGCGGAGGAAATAGATTTGCTTTAGCTCCGGAGTTGTTTAAAAAAGGTACTCCTTTTAATAAAACAGTTGATGTTTACGCGGCGGCGGCGACTTTATACAGGATAATGACTGGAAATTGGCCATATAATATCGAGGAGAAAACAAGAAGTCTGCCAGTGGAGGAGAAAAGAGAAGAATATCGAAAATTACACGAGTCGGGAAAAATAAATTTCCCAGATTCGATGCAAGTGGAACTGAAAAATATAATTAAAAAAGCGATGGAGCCAAAATCTTATGATAGATATCAATCGATGGATGAATTTTTGAATGAATTATTGAAATTTTATAAAAAGGTATAAACACTAGAAAATAATGGTGAGAATGTTATAATTTGATATGAACGAAAGACCTGGTCCTGGAGAAACTATACAAAGACAGGAATTTGAAAAAAAAGTTAGTTATGTGACGGCTAAATTAACTCAAGCTGGTGTTTTTGATCCAAGTCCTGAACAACAAAGTAAAATGCCTCAGAGAATGAAAGAAGTGTTTGGTTATCTGGGTCATGGAGCCAAAAAAGTGAGTGATTTTGGGACTAGTTTTAACGATAACGAAGATAAAGAAATTTTAGGACAAGCGGCTTTTAAAGTGGTGCAAAAAATGGCAGAAAAAGATTCGAGATGGAATGATGCTTTAGTTAGAGGTTCGGATTATATGAATAGCTTAATAGTGGTACCAGAACTAAAAGGTTTGGGTCATAGAATTGCTAAAATTTTAGTACCGGATGCTGATATTAATGCTAGTTTAAATAGATTGCAGGCATTTAGATTAAAATTAAACACTGGTGGTGCTAAAGATGCTGCAGAATATGTGTCGGTAGTTGAAGCAAAAATAGAGTCAATAAAAACAAATTTTACTGATGATAAGGTAAAAGGTCAAGCTAGATTGGTTTTGGAAGGGCTAAAGCATGAAAGAGTATTGGCAGAAAATCGAGAAATTAATTTTAAGGTTGTTGAAGTAACTAAAAAATTGAAAGAGGCAGGTATTATTAATCCAAGCAAAGAGCAGAAAGATGTAAGGGCCCAGAAAATGAAAGAAGTGTTTGAATATTTAGGGCATGGGACGAGGAGTGTAAGGGAGATTGAATATACTATAAATAGTAACAGTGCGACAGAAAAGCAAAAAAATAACGCCGAAAAAGATAAAAAAATATTGAGTAGAGCCATTGATTGGGCAACGAGAGGGTTAGATAAAACAAATCCGTCTTTGAAAAATGATTTATTTATGGGATCAAAACATGTGGACAACATGTTAGCTGATGAGTTAAAAGGTTTAGGTAGAGAAATTTCTAAAAACTATGTTTCTAATCAAAAAATTGACGAACAATTAAATCTGCTAGAAGTAACTAGAAAAAATATTGATTATAAAAATTTAGATAATGTAAGAACTTTTTCGGAAAAAATTAATAAAACAAGAAATAATATAATAGGGATGAATTTTGAAGATGAAAAAGAGGTTCTTCAACAGGATGAGGTGTCAACGGTGTTAAATAGTGAACAGAGAAGATTGGCGGAAGTTACTCAAAGTGGACAAAGAGTGACTGAAACTACTCAAAATAATAATGAAAATAGAAATAGGACTGCCCAAGAAAGACGGGATAGGGAACTAAAAGAGGCAGAACTTAGAGCGTTGAGAGGTCCACAAGAACCTTCGGAAGGTGATGATAATGGAAGTAAAAAAGAGCAAAATCATTTTTATTTTATGACTCAAGATGATTTGATTGATTTGGATATGACACAAAGAAATAAAGATCAGTTTCATTTTAATCCGCCATATCCGTCATGGTTTAAAGAATTAAAATCTTTTGATGAACAAAAATTATGGCTTTTAGAGTGTAAATTGATTAACGGGGTGGCTTATAAACAAGCTTTGAGAAATATTGACGCAGAAAAATTATTTGGCAATAGAGCCTTAGATATAACAAACGAGGAAATGCGTTTACTTTGTAATATGGAGGGTTTTCAAAAAACACTTAAAATGATATTTGATGATTTGTTCGTGTGGGAAAATGAAGTAAATGGTGGTGACAGATTTTTAAAATTAAAACAAAGAGAACTAACTGCAGACGAAATAGAAAAAAAATGTGTTGGTAAACCTTTAGACCGTGAAGTTGAAAAAATTTTGACGGATAATACGTTTGAATCTTATAAAGAAAAATTAGCGCTAAAGTTACAATATCCAGACAAGAATAAAAAAGAAATAGATGAACTTTATAATAAGTTATATTCTGAAAAGAAAAGGGCAAGTAATAAATACAGAAGAATTGTGGCATTGGCTTGGGATACGGCTTACATTGGGAATGTGATTGAATCGGCAGATGGTGATAGGCAATTGAAACCAACAGAGATAGTAAGCGATAAATTAAGAACAATGATACATCCAATGCAAAAAGCGATGGGAAAATGGGGTGTTTTTAAACAAGGAAAAGAGTCAATTGATGGAATTAATGGTGAAGAAGAACCAATGGGTGGGGATATTGCTAGTTGGATTAGATACCATTTGGAGTTGGGTGATATTAGGGAAAATAATAAATTTAGACAAAAATTACTTAATGGAGAAATTCAACCATTGCCAAGAAGAGCGGCTTGTAGTTTATTGGAAATGTATATGGTTAATGTTGAAGGTCAAGAAGGAAAAATGACCATGGCTGAAGCGATAATGAAGGGTAAAAAAATTGTTTTTGTTAATAAGAAAGATGACCCGAATAGCCGAGGTGGCGACTTGGATATCTTTAGTGACTTTAGAGATATGATGGATGGTTGTAAGACGGCTTATACTTATTTGACTGGAACTGCTAAACTTGAAGTTGGAAAAAGTGAATATGAATGGGCGAGAAAGTTTAACGCAGACATAGCTTTAATTAGACAGATGAACGGAGGCAAGAAAAGAGATGGAAGGGTTAATACTCTTGAATTTGTTAATGAGCCAGAATTTATTGCCTGGGTAATTGCTTCTTCGGCTGGTTTTGATATTGAGGGTAATGGAATAGTTTTAAACTTTAAATCAATAGGTGCTAATAGTGAGAATTATGATATAGCTGTAAAAAAAATAATTAACTTACCCGATTTGGTAAGTCTTGGTTCGAGAGATGGAAAAATAGAGCAAATTTTGAATGCTGACAGGGGTTGGTTTGGTACAACAAGAATGTTAGGTAATCATGGTGTTGATATTATGATGAATAGGGCAGCAGTTAAAAAACACAACGAGAAAATTAAGAGAGAGTCGGGATCTTCTGGGCGAGACTATCGAAGATACGGTGATAGATAAATAACAGGGGTGTTTGGCTGGTTAGGTAATTTGAAAGATTAAAAAATTTCCAGCAGTTAATGTCTGCCCCTACTTTGATTTTGCCATTTTTTGTGAAGAGCTTTTTGCAGCGTTTCTAAAAGGAGAGGTGAACCCTGAGAATTAAAATTCTTATTTGGGTCGTTTTCCTTTACGTCGGTGAATCTATTCATAAATTTACCCTTAGCCTGGTCTTTGGCTCCTTGAACGCTTTTTTCGCCATACTTAACATAAGGAGTAAGTCCTTCGCCGATAGCTTTACCCCATGGAGATGGTTTGATTTGGAAGATAAATTCTGGAATCATGGCAGGAAGTTTAGAAATAATCATTAATCCACCGATACCAAAAGCAACAGGAAGAATACCACCACTAATTCCAGCCCACAAATTGAGAGTGTCTACACCTGGAGGCATCCATAAAGATTGACCTTTAGTAGCCTCAATAATGGCTTGAAGCATAACTAAAAAGATGATACTAATAGGAAAAACCAAAACATTGGCGATGATATTGGTAAACCAAGAGCCAAAGCCCATTTTCATATTTGGAATGGCACCAAGAGCGATTTCTAGTGGTCCAATAATGGTTTTTAAAATAATAGTGATGTAACATTTAGTTAAGCCAATAAAGAATTTGAAGGTATACCAAAGAATTATAATACCGATTACTCCCCAGATAACAGCCATAGAAATTATTCCAAGAATGCCAAAAGATCCAGTGAGAGCACTAATAGCGCCAACAATACCAGAAATAACAAGTGAAAATATAAAAAGGGTCCATCCGGGAAGTAAAGCGGCTATTTTGCCCATAACATCGGGATTTTTGATTATTTCAGCAGTACTAACAGGAAGACTGTTACTGGCTTTTAGTATTAGAGAAATTCCTAAACCTTCAATGACATAACTCAAGTCAATTAAAAGACCAGCAATAGCATAAGAAAAAGTAACTAAAATTAAACTGGCAACGAGGTTAGGAATAGCCGATTGAATACTAATGACAGCTTGGGGACTGATTTTTACCCTAAGCATTATGGTGATACCAATAGCAATAAAAATAATGGAAAAAATAGCATAAGTGGCATTTCTAAAACCTCTCCAAAGAGGTAAAATACCAGACAATCCTTGATAGTCGTTGGCAGCATAGGCTGGTTTACCAAGAAAATTATTCTTAACAGAAGCAAGGTATTGGACTCCGGAAAAAGGGGGATTGTAGAGGGCAGCGATATTATTATTAGTTAAACCAACTAATCCACCGGGAGACCAATTGGTACTTAATTTACCCCTTAAAACATCTTCGGGGATCTTACCAAAAATTGCCTGAACACCAACAATAGCATTACTGCCAATAGCTTCGTTTATCCAAGTTTCTTGGTTGTTACCAGTAGTCATAGCATTTTGCTTTTTGATAAAATCAGCGATAGTTTTTTCATCTGCAGCGAGGATGTTTTTAACAAAAAAAGTGGCGGTGATGGCGATTAGGGCAATAAAAACTATTTTAGTCAGAGTGTTGATACTTGGTAAAATTTGAGTGTCGCGGGAATTTAATTTTCGAAGAATGTTTTTGATAGACATTATTAATAATTTTAGCATAAATTAAAGTTGGTTTATAAGGTTTATTAAGTTATTTAAAGTTGAATTTTTTCAGCTTGAGGGATAAGGCCGTTGAAACCACCGGTTCCGACGGGATAATTGGCTGGAGTGAAAAGACTATCGACTTGTTTTTTAATTTCAACATTATTTTTATTTGGATCTTGAGAACTGGCATTAATTGGGGTTTTGATTACGTTTTTAACATTTTTTTCATTAATATCTTTATTGTCTTTGGGAGTGATATAAAAATCATCGTATATTTGTTGATAGCAGGATTTTTTAGAATCGGGAATAGTAACGTCGGCTAAATCACTTAGATTAACTTTATCAATAACATTTGATTCAATATCAACTAATTTATTATTATCATCACAATAAAATTTCTGATTGATTTGAACAAAATAATTAGCTAAATCATTAACCTTAATGGTGGAACAATTATCATCGAAACAAATTTGAGCTAGTTCAGCATTTTTATAGCCAAGAGTGCCCATAACTGTTTGCTTAATCGAATTACCTTTGAGACAGTTTTGACTATTAATGTCGGTGAGGCGAGAACCAGCAAAAGCATGTTTTTTATCAAAATCTTCATCATCTTTATTACCATATTCAGTCATGTCAGTTTGAATAATTTTAAGTTCTCTTTTTTGGACTGAATAATCAGTTTTGGTGAATAATCCAAAAAACAAAGTGATAATTTTTTCGATTATGTTAGTAGGGGCAGCTAATTCTTTGACAATACATTGGGCAGAGATGGAAGAAGGGAAGGAAAAGGGGATGATTAAAAATAATAAAACGATGACGAGACGTTTCATGGAGTGGCAGGAGGGATGTTGAATTTAGAAACATCAATACCAGTAAAATTACTAATAAATTTGATAATTAAAAAGGAAATAATAACTCCGACGAGACCAACAATGGAAAGGGTGAGAGTGGAAGTGGCTTTGGCAGTTTTTTTTGGATCACCACCAGAGGTTAGATAAGTAAAACCACCACGAATAAACATAACAAAAAAAATAATACCAGCAAAATAAACTATAGTTTGGGCAATATTTTCAAAAACAATATTAAAGTCTTGAATAGTGGCAACATCATTAGTACCATCACCCCAATTGGCAGCAAAAATGGAAACAGGAGAAAATATTTTTGAGATTAAATTCATGGATTAATTATACATTAAATCCTCTCTGTCTCGCTACTGCGAGACATCTCCCCTTAACAAAGGGAGATATTTAAAACAGAAACCCCCTCCAAATTTTGAAGGGGGTTTGAAAATCAAATCGATTTTATTGGAAAGTAGGAATAGCTAGGTTTCCAAGGATATCAATACCAAAGACGGTACCGATAAGTTTCATTATGGCCCAAGCGGCAAAGACAATAACTAAACCAATTAGAGCATTGGTTATTTGACCACGAGCAGCAGCAACTTTCTTTTCATCACCACCGGAAGTAATCCATTTTAGACCACCAAGGACAAGAATGAAGAAAAAGATTAAAGAAACGACGACTAAAACTAAACTAATAGCACCAGAAACCATACCGGGAATGGTTAGATTTTTTAAAGCATCAAAACCACCTGCTTTTGGCTGAATTACTATATCGGCGGCATAAATTGGAGCAGCGATGGCGGCGAACTGAATTTTGTTTTTGATTTCTTTGATCATTTTTTTAATTTAATAATTATTAATTAATTCTATCAGTAATTTTAACATATTAAAGGGTTGGCCAAGTAATGGTTAAATTCTCTAGGCCAGTGATACCAAAAATAAAGCCGATTAGCTTGATAATGGCAAAAACAGCAAAAATAAGAACTATGCCCAAAAGGGCATAAATAAGACTTTTTTGAGCCTCTTCAAACTTTTTCGGATCGCCTTGAGAAGAAATCATGTGATAACCGGCGAGAATAAAATTGATGACAAAATAAAGAACGCCAACAATTATTAAAAGCGTGACAAAAGTTTGGATAATACCATTAACGTAAGAGCCAGAATTGGCAGTATCAATTTCCTTTTCTATAAGAGGATTTTTAATTTTAGCCAGAACGGGTTTAATTAGTTTCATAATTATGGATTAGGTTTTAGGCTATTTTTAAGATCGAAAACATCACCAAGACCAAGTAGGCCGGTAAGGAAAACAGTGACGCCAAAAGCAACGACAACAATAAGTAAGCCAATTAAATTGTGGATTAATTTACTTTGAGCGGCTTGAAATTGTTTTGGATCGCCTTTAGAAGAAATTAAAGTGAAACCAGCTAAGATTATTTGAACAACAAAAAAAATGACACCGATTACAGTAAAAAATCCTAAAATAGCACTGATAAGATTTTCGAATTTAGTAACTGAATCAAGATCACCAGTAGTTGGAGTTCCAGGTCCGGTAATAGTATAAGCAAGTAGTTTGTTGGTTAAATAAGTCATTATGGATTTGGACCCTCAATTGTAGGGTTAAGGATATTAATATTAAAAATATAACCAATAACACCGGCAATAATAAAAGCCGATGAAACAATAATAAGACCAATAATGCTTTGCCAAATGGTGGCCCAAGCGGCGGCAATCTTTTTTTCGTCGCCACTAGCGGAAAGATAACCAAAGCCGGCAATAATAATTTTAACGATAAAAAAGAGACCGGCGGCGGTGCCGGCAAGTTTAAAAATAATACTTATAAAATCAAAAAAACCTTGAACGCCATCAAACTGAGGAGTAGGGTTTGCTATTGGTCCGAAAGTGTTTGCCATATTTAAAAGTTTGGATTAAGAATTTCTAATCCAGTAATAGCGGTAATAATTTGGATAATAGTAAAGGCTAAAAGCACAATAGCTAATCCAATTAGAGCATTGGTGATGGCGGCTTTAGCTTGACCGGATTTTTTAGGATCACCACTGCCTGCGTTCATTATAAAGGTAATACCACCAAAAATCAAAAGACCAATAAAAATAAGACCGGCAACAGTCATAGAAAACTTGAGAATAATAGAGACGAGAACACTAACAGAGCCATAAGTATTACCAATAGTAATATCAGTTTGCCCAAGTTTTATTTCATCAAGACCAAAAGCTAATATTGGTTTCATATCTGGTCAAATTATACTATAAATGGAGAAAATTTTTAATATCTAATTTGTAATTTCTAATTTAAATCTACCCCTGCCCCTCCTTTGACAAAAGGAGGGGAAACAAATGGTTTTTCTTTGGAAAAGGGTGTTATAATACGCCACAATTTAGATATTAGATCTTAGATGTTAGATCGTAGATCTTATTTAAAATAAAGTAAAATAAACATATGAAAAAAATAGTTGCCCCACTATTAATAGTATTAGGTATTTGGTGTTTAGCCTTTAATAGTAAAAATATTGAAGCTAAAACTCCAGTAATTACTCCAATTGAAACAGCAATCCCAACAGCAACTCTGGCAGCAACATTAGCGCCAACGGCGATACCTGTAGTGAATATTACTGAGGCTAAAAGTAATAAGATTAATTATGAAGTGGGAAAATGGAATGGTTTTAATAGTTTTAAATGGATGATTAAGTTGGCTATCGAGAGAGGAGTGTCAACAAATACGATAGTTTTATTATTGCTTTTGCCATTGGTAGCGACTTTAGTGTCTTTTTTGCATTACATTGTCGGTTTATCGGGTTACGGTATTTTTATGCCAACGATGATTGCAGTGGCTTTTTTGGCAACTGGATTTTTTGGTGGTTTATTACTATTTGCTTTGATATTGATGATTTCCATATTGGGAAATATGATTTTGAAAAAGTTAAAGATTCATTTTTGGCCGGCGAGAGCGATTAATTTAATGTTTATTTCAGTGGCGGTGTTTGGATTGATGTTGTTAACTAGTTTCATCAACATAATTGATATTAGTGAAATTTCGATTTTTCCAATTTTATTTATGATTTTATTGTCGGAAGAATTCATAAGAACTCAGTTGGTGAAGAGCCAAAAGGAAGCTAAAAGTTTAATGATTGGAACAATTTTATTGGCAATAGTTGGAGCTTTAATTATGAATTCAAATTTAATTCAAAATTTGGTATTAAGATATCCAGGATGGATTATATTAATAGTATTAGTATCGAATTTAATGATTGGTAATTATTCAGGAATAAGATTAATGGAGATAAAAAGGTTTAAAGGGGCGATAAGAGACAAGAAGTTAGATCGTAGATCTTAGATCGTAGATTAATTAAAAAAACTAATGTTTAATTTAAAAAAATATCGGCAATTTTTGACTAAGAATGAAAGAAATAAGGTCTATTTGAGAAAAAATAGTGCCAGCGGTAAGGTGATTGCTGATAGTAAATTTAAGACTAAAAAAGTAATTTCAAAAGCGGGAGTGTCGGTGCCAAAATTGATTGGTAGATTTAAAACAGAACAAGATTTAAATAATTTTAGATGGGAAGAGCTAGAAGGAAACTTTGTGATTAAGCCAGAATCGGGTTATGGGGGTGAGGGGATATTGATTATAAGAAAGAGAGTTAATTCGAAACCCTTCCCTAACCCTTCCCTTGACAGGGCAGGGAAAGAAAACAAGGGAGACTTGTTTTCATTAATGAATGGGAAAACAGTAACAAGTGATGATTTAAAAATGCATTGTGAAGAAATTTTGGCGGGGAAATATAGTTTACATGCCATGCCAGACAAAGTATTGGTGGAAGAGAGAATTAGGATTCATCCGATGTTTTTATCGTTGACCAAATCAGGAACACCAGATATTAGAGTGATTGTTTATAACAATGTGCCAGTGATGGCGATGTTTAGAATTCCGACTGAAAAAAGTGGCGGCAAGGCAAATTTACAACAAGGAGCATTGGGTTTGGGAGTGGATTTGGCAACTGGAATTACAACTTTTGGAATTGAAGGAAAAGGGGAAGAAATTTATCGAATTTA
>Ga0247840_10006182_pt1 | contig 17454 bp, 11 predicted proteins | sample LaCruzMarch2015__FD_192404 | JGI IMG/M metagenome (GOLD analysis project Ga0247840, IMG submission 192404) | Freshwater microbial communities from meromictic Lake La Cruz, Castile-La Mancha, Spain - LaCruzMarch2015_17m | ecosystem: Environmental > Aquatic > Freshwater > Lake | place: Spain... | reverse complement strand
GTTGCACCAAGGTTCCGAGCATGTTCCACGACTGCAATTTTCCGATCAGGGTCAACCTCACGAAGATTCCTCCGATGATTGCTGGTGCTGCTGCGCTGGGTTCCGCTGGCGGTGCTGGTGCTGGCGGTGCGTCGCGATTTGTGGATCTGCATGGTGCTGGCGGTGCGTCGCGATTGGTGGATCTGCATGGTGCTGGCGGTGCGTCGCGATTTGTGGATGCGCAGGCTCCTGCGTTGGATCAGTTGGCTGCGGCTGCGGCCTCGGTTTCGTTGCCTCCTTGCCCTGTGGCTGTTCCTCGGCCCGCGCCTGCGAGTGAGGTCCAGAAACTGAATAAGGAGATCGAGACGCTGCTCGGGCGCATCGCCGTTTTGACCCAGACCAATGGGAGGAACGACCGGGAGCTCACTCAGGCTAAGTCGAGCAACGCCGATCTCCAGGGGCTGCTGGTTGCGAAGGACGCGCGCATCTCCGACCTGGAGAAACAGGTGCGCACCGGGGCCTCCGAGGCCACCGCGCTGCAGAACCAGGTGACAATGACGGACGCCCATCGCACCACGGCCGAGGCAAGGGTCGCCGAGCTGGAGCCTGTGCTTGCTCAGAGGGACGCGCGCATCGCCGAGCTGGAGCCTGTGCTCGCTCAGAGGGACGCGCGCATCGCCGAGCTGGAGACCACTCTCGCTAAGGCCCGTAAGACGATCGACATCAAGACCGAGCGTGCGAAGATGGTTGGATCGAATGTGCGCGCTCTCAAGCGCAAGCTGGCGGTGTTTGAGGCCCCCCCCGACGAGGTGGAACGCGTCCAGCCCGCCGAGAACAACGGCGGCGCGGCTGGTGCTCCCTGAAGTGCGCGCTCTCAAGCGCAAGCTGGCGGCGCGGCTGGCGCTGGTGCCCCCTGAAGTGCGCGCTCTCAAGCGCGTGCTGGTTGGTGCTGCTGCGATTCATTAAAACCTAGGAAAAATTGAGTTGTGCGGGCTTGTGCACGATGTGAGAGCGTGGGGGCGGGGTGGGCTCGGGCTCTTCAAAGAATACTTGTTGGAATTCCTCGACCGCCCATGTAAAAAAAGAGCTCAGATCCGAGGCCCGCCCAGATCGCCCCATCATCTCAAGCGGGCGTCCCTGCCCCGGGTTGGTCATGGCGGATGCGCTTGTTAGATTTATGTTCTTGACTTGCGTCAAGTCGACGACGGACAGGATGGCGGTGCATTCTGCCTTGGGATCGCTGGGCGGGGCGTCGAAGGTGACCACGGCGACGCGCGGATCGAACTCGGGGTTGGACAACTTCAATACGATGCGTCCGGAGCACAAAATAGGTTTCTCTCGCGCGTGTTTTGGGCCCTGCTGGACGCGAATGAGGCGCGGTAGGATCGTCGTGTAGACTCCATGCTTCCTGCGCGATTCGGGCGAGCGTACGAGGGTGTACCACAGCTGGGCGACCGCGCTGTCCAGGTCGGACTTGATGATGGGTGTTGCAGCCCCCTCGAGCTGCCGTGTCAAGGCCCGAAAGTTGGCGTTGAGCTCGCGTATGCCGTCCGCTGTGTCTATGCGGGACGGGGGGAAGGTGAGCGACTCGCGGGTTAGCACGTGGACGTCACTCATGGCGCGGGTTTGAGCGTGCGGTGCGCTCGTTCGGTTATATACGCTGCCTCGCGCCACCATCCGTACTAGTGAATCCGAGTCCCAAAAAAAGAAAATCCAACTTGGCTGGTCGTGGAGGGGTTGGGAGCAGGATCCAACCAAAGAATGAGCGTGCTTGAGCTGTGTTTGACCAGTGGAGGGAACGAAAAGAAGATGAGGGGGGTAAAGGTGGACGGTGGAGAGGAACGCTGGAGCGTGTATGACTTCATCAATGCTGTGTGTGGCAGGCCTGTGAGGGATACCTATGGTCGAAACACTTACTACGACCTCGTGGCAAGCGGAAGTGACTACAAAACTGAAGTGGCAGGATTAACCTGCAACCTCAAATTTCCCGGTCGTGGGCAACGTGATACCCCCCTGCATGACCCTGAAGGGACTCCAAACGCTTCTTACAATGCTTGGAGGCAAGGTGGCGGCCGAGTACCGGGCATTGGTGGTGGACACGTTCAACCGCGTGATGGCTGGCGACCGCTCGCTGATCAAGGTGATCGAAGCGAACGCCACGTCCACTGCGCCGATGCAGCAGGCCTTCAAGAGGTCTCTCGCTGAGGAACCTGCTGCCCCTACGTTGGAGCGGATGTGCGGGCTCAGTTCTGATGAGAAGGCGCTTGAAAACCGCAAGCGCCAGATCGAATTGGACCTCATGGAATCCGACGCAGCCCAGAAGAGGCTGCATGTCCACCGCGATCGCCTTGAGTTCATCAAGTCGCTCTCGCCCAACGGCGTGGTGGATGATCAGGTCCGCATGATGTTCAAGGACGCCGTCCTCAATTCGGTGCGTAACGACATGGGTCAGGGCTTCGCAGCTCCCGATCCTAGCATGCAGCCTGTTTGCTTGAGCAGCGTTGCGATCGAGTTTGGGTTTAAATTCGACAAGGACAACCTCAAGGACATTGGCAAGCTTCTCAAGATCGCCTACGTGGATGCGTATGGCACGGATCCAGGAAAGCACCAGGCGATGGTGGAGGGCAGCATGCGTGATGTGAATCTGTACACGAGGAAGGACGTGCCCATGATCAAGAAGACCATGAGCGACTTCAACGCCAAGCTCAAGACGGCGGGGCACACGAAGACGCTAGCGCAGTGCTGGAAGATGTAACGGATTGGCGCGGCGGGCGCATTGTGTTTTTAATAAATCACTGAGCTGTGACGACGACCTCATGCGGGGCGAAGAACACGTTATCGAGGGATGGTTCCAGCCCCACTGAGAAGAGGTGCCTGTCGAGATCTCGCATTTCTGTAGCGTCCTTGATGAGCATGAAGACGTGGAGCGTTGCGTCGTCCTCCTCGGGTGGCGGTGTGGGTGTGCCCATCGCCATCCTGGTCTCAGCCTGCAGGAGTCTGCGTCCCGTTTGGATCTGGCCCGTGAGGGTGTCGCGAACACTGATGATCTGGACGTTGTTCGGGTTCGTCTTGGCGGAGTTAGCAACGGCTGCAACGAAAGCTTCTCTGACGGAGGGATCGGAAAAATCAGCCAAGGATAAAAAGAGCGTAACTGCTGCTTGGACCACCCTGGTGTAACTGCAGGAATAGCCCGGCGCACACGTGCACTGGAGCTGGGAGGTGGACGACAAGTTGGAATTAGTACCCCCGGGACAAGGTAGCTGGAGGCTTGCTGCTGGGCAGTAGTAGTTACGCGCACAGGGGAGACACTGCGACAGCGTCTTGGCTGAGGTGGAAATCGAGTAGGTCCCGACGGGACACGGGATCAACTGATTGGGGGATGATAGAATGCCTGGACAGTAGAAGCCCGGGAGGCAGCTGAGGCATCCGATGATGGAGCCAATGCCTGGAGTTATAGCGTATTTGCCTGCGGGGCAAGCGGAGCAGGCTGACGCTTGCGCTGGTGCGTACCATCCCAAACTACAATTGCTGCACGAACCAGATGATCCAGACGCGTACGACCACTGAGGGCACGGCGAGCACACGGAGGAACCGGCGAGCGCGTGGGTTCCCGCGAGGCACCCCACGCATGCCGATGCGGTGGCGACGATGGTGTTGGGCTGTGCTGTACCTGCGGGACACTGCTGGCACACGAGAGCACCCACGGAACTCCAGGTACCCGCGAGGCACGGTGCGCAAGTGAAAGTGGTCAAGTCGGGGTAAAAATTACGATAGAACCCGGCCTGGCACGTACATGAGCTATAGTTTGAACCGGGGAGGGATGTTGAGTTGAGTGGGCAACTAAGACACTCGCCCGTGCCTGGGTAACTATAGGTATTCGCTGGACACGAGGAACACGTTGCTGCCCCCTCCTGCGCGACCGTGCCTGCGACGCATTGAATGCAGACCTCGCTGGTGTTGGCCCCTGTTTGGTTCGAATGGGTCCCGATCACGCACTTGCGGCAGGACAGCGGTCCGCCTCCGTTGGGGTCGTTGTCGTAACTGCCCACGGGGCATAATACGCATGCACCCGACCCCTCCACGGCGTAGGAACCGGCGGCGCAAGTGGCGCACGCGGACGAGCCTGCGATCGACGCACTTCCTCCTTGACACGGCGTACAGCTAGCCGATCCAGGCGTCGAAAAACTGCCTGCCGCGCATTGGATGCAACCTGATGATGAGTTCAACGCAAGAACCGCGCTGAAAGTGCCTCCAGGGCAAACTGTGCAGCTATTTGACCCGGTTGAGTTCTTGAACGAGCCGATGGAGCACGGGGTGCAGGCTGCTCCGTTGGCCCCCGTGTAACCCGCGATGCAGCTGCAGTTGGTTATGGCGAAGGCCCCGTCCTGTGATGTGGTGGCGAACTGGGGGCAGGTACCTATGGCTCCTAAGGCGCAGTACTGAGTGCCGGTGCATAATGAGCACTGCTGTGAATTGTTAGACGCATAGCCCAGCTTGCACTTGCAGGACGAGGCGGCGACGGACTGCGGCGGGGAGGATGCGTGGGCCTGACAGGATGCCATGGGTGCGCCCGCTCCGCTGCAGTAGTGATCGTCTGCGCACACGGAACAGATCAGGGTATTGGGCGTACCAGACGAGTGCACCGCCTCGACGCCTGTGGGGAGCGGCACGACCGTCATGTTCGTAACGTTGGCCAACAGGGTGGCGGCGAGGAGCCTGCGCGCTGCGAGCCCGGGGGTGGGGGATCCTAGCTGGAGGTAGGAGTTATCGCCCCACCCCACCACCTTGAAGTTGGAGAGGATTGCGACCATGTTTTTGCCCTTGCCCGCGATTTGGAGCGCGACGCGTCCGGATTGGAGGGCGATGTCTGGCAGGAACTCGTCCATCTGAATGGCTGGGTTGGTCCCGATCGTTTTCCCCGCGACGACACCAAAACACTTAGCGTGATTGTTCCCGAGGAGGACGCACGTCTGCGTGGCTCCGACGGCGATGTCCATGGCGTACGCGCCTGCGCCTATGGGGACGACGGGGAGGTTTGCGCCCATGGAGTCTGCGGTCTCGCCTATGTTGTAGAAGCCCACGCCGAGCCTGCCACCCGCGCCCTGGCCGAAGCATCTGACCTCGTACGTGGTCTGGAAGATGACGCAGCAGACGTACGAGTAGCAGCTGATGGTCTTTGCGAGCCTGCCGTCGAGGTTGACGGGCGTTGGTGGGGCGATGGCGAGCTGTTGCAGGGTCTGCCCGATGCCCACCGCGCCGTCCTTGTTGAGCCCGAAGCACCAGACGTGCCCCTGCCCCACGAGGGCGCATGTGTGGTCCCCTCCGACGGAGGTCATGGTGGCGACCTCCATGCCTGTGGTGGTGATCGGCATGTTCTCGCCCATGAGGGTTTTGGATGGGTACGAACCGCCTGTGGGCGAGGTGTATCCCGTCCCCATGCCCTTGGCCGCGTCGTACCACCCCAGCTCACCGTAGGTATTCTTGCCCCAGCAGCGAAGGGAGCGCTGCATTGCCACGCCGGATTGGACCACGGCGCAGCAGGAGAAGGCCGTGCACGACAGGTGAAACGCGGTGTAGGAGTCGCCCAGGTTGGTGTCTGGCAACGATGCGAACGGGGTTGTGCCGGTGTTCAGGGCCTGGACATCCTGGCCCAGCTGGCCGTACGCGTTGCCTCCCACGCACTTGACCTTGGTGTATGTGGGTGCGGATACCGGGTTGTACGTGACGCACGTGTAGTCGTCGCCGAGCTGCACGGTTTGGACGCTGGCGAGCCCCGGTACGAGGGTTGGGGGCTCGGTGGTCGAGAGTTTGCCGAGGCCGAGCTGTCCCTGCTCGTTGGCTCCCCAGCAAAAAAGTCGATTGTCGTTGGTGACTACGCACGTGTGCCTTCCGCCCGTGTCGACGCTCTGGCCGTTGTTGTATCCCGCGACGTCTGTGGTGGCTGGAAAAAAACCCGCGTCGCACAGGCACGCGTCCTCGGACGTGGAGAATGCCGGGGAGTGGGAGTTGGCCGGGCAGTTGATGACCTTGCCGCTCTTGCAGTATTCCCCTGGCTGGCACGGGGAGCACGTGAGCCCCGTGGGGCGACCGGTGAGTATGATCTTGCCGTTGACCAAGGGGTTGGCCGCGGACACGTAGTAGTATACGCCGGGGGGGACGTCCGATGCGGCCGTGTCCCACGTGATGTGGAGGGAGCGCTGCCCGAGGATTCCGAGGGTGGAGTCCGTGATCTCCGTGAGGGCGGACGTGGCGATGAGGAGCTTGTACGGGTCCAGGTTGGTGGGCGGCGGGTCGAGCGATGTGACGCGTGAGAGGACGATGGTGTCTCCGAGCGTGGCGTAGATGGTGGGGCTGTTGACGCCCTCGACGTCACCCGAGAGGGAGAACGCGGAGCCCGAGGAGACCACGTCGACGTAGATGTCCCAGTGGGTGGCCACGATGGGGGACACGACGATGTCACGGTATCGCGTGGGGGTGGCGAGGTCTACGATGTAGAAGTGGCCCTCTCGGATGGGGGTCCACATTCCGTACGATGCGTACTTCTGGGAGGTGAGTGCGGCTGCGCCCGTGGCCTCGGTGATGTCGACCGTGGCCCCGCCCGCGGATGCGAGGAGGATGGTGTCTCCCACCCACACGACGATGGGCATGGTGACGTTGGGCTGGGGTGGGGCGAGGTCCGTGATGCCCGTGGAGGCGTAGGATATGGATTGGACCTGTGTGGTCAGTGCTGGGGGGCAGGTGAGGGCGGTGGCGTACGAGGCCTTCCACCCGATTCCGTTTCCCGCCGTGGCCGTCCACACGAGGCGCAGGGCCGCGTAGTTGAGCGCCGACGAGCGGGCGATGGGCACGGTGAGTGGGGTGGTGCACGAGGCTCCTCCGAGTCCGTTCTGGTAGAGCACGGTCCCGATCTGCTCGGAGTTGGTTGCGTTGCATGGGAGGGCCTTGCACTGGTAAACGACGAGCTTATCGTTCTGGGACGCCGTGCAGAAGGTGGAGAATGTGAGGGTGATGCCTCGCGCGCCTCCCTCGGGGGCGATGACCCACTCGATGGTGCCTGTGACCTTTGGGTAACTGCCGGAGGCGAGGGGGAGCTCGATGTTGCCCTGTCGGCAGGTGAGTGTTGTGCCCGCGACGCATCCTGATCCCTGCGCGCATGCGGTGCAGGTCTTGGCTGGGTCTGCGTCGATGGATGGGCACGGATAGGTGGTGGAGCATGCGCACGGCGTGGCGGTGACGGCGAGGGATCGCACGGCGGTCTCGTAGCTCTGCTGCTTGTAGCCCGAGGCGCACGCGCAGTCGACGAGGGCGGTGGATCCCGGCTCGGAGGTGGATGCGGCGGGGCATGTGAGCTGGAGCCCGTCGGGTCCGCCCGGGCAGTACGAGCCCGGGTTGCAGAACATGCAGCCCCAGGCGTCGCCCGCGACTCCGAAGTAGCCCGCGACGCAGAAGCAGTCGCTGGGGGAGGCGGCGAGGGCGAGCGACGTGGAGACCGGGTGGGATGGGCACTGGTTCGATGCGCCGCCGGTGCAGTACTGGCCCGTTTCGCACGGGGAGCAACCCGTGCTGTAAGGACCGTTGTGGGTGTAGTATCCCGGGTCGCAGACGCACGCGTCGACGGACTGGGCGCCCGTGGGCGCTGAAGCGTGAAGCGGACAGCCTTGGCACTGGGCGGAGGAGGTGGCGCCCGCGATGGCTCCGAAGGAGTTGGCGGGGCAGGCGAGGCAAGTCGCCAGCGAGGAGGCTCCCGAGGCGTTGGAATAGGTGCCTTTAGGGCAGAGCTGGCACGTGGAGTTGGAGGACGCAAGCTGCTGCGTAGAGTAGGTGCCCGGTTTGCATGAGATGCAGAGGAGGCCGTTGGAGTCGGTGTAGGTCCCGATGGGGCACTCCGCGACGGAGACTCCGGCGCCCATGAGGATCTCGGTGATTTCGCCGAGGACTGCGCCTGCGAACTCCGGGTTGGTGGAGGCCGCGAGCTCCTCGAGCCTCTGTCGGAGGAGTGTGGCGTTGAGCCCTGTCGCGTTGACGAATGCGAGGGGGATTCCCGGGATGGAGACGTTGAAGAGGGCGTCGATGGATTGGGTGGCGTGCACCGGCTGCGCCAGAAAGGCGGTCCATAGGCTGCTGAGGAGGAGTGTTAGCCAGCACCTGCGCATGACCTATCGGCTGCGTGAGTGGCGCTGAGCAAATTTAAATAGGCACTGGTGGACGAGATTTGCGTCGAGTTTGGTATTTGAAGGGGCGGGGGGATGGGGATACGCGACATGATTCCCCCGCGCGGACTGCAGTGGGTGAACTAGATTTGCGCTGAGTTTGGTATTTGAAGGGGATCGTGAGGCCGCGGCGGCGAGGAGAGATGGTTCCCCCGCGCGGACTGCAGTGGGTGGGCATCTGCATCGGGTTGGCGCAGCTGGTGCTGCTGGTGGCGACGTATGCGTTTGGTCGGGGGGCGAGCGACGCGTACGTTTCGGACGAGCTGGACGGCCTTTCGGGGTTCCGCATCCTGCTGACGCTGGCGGTGATGGTGCAAATCTTTCTGGGAGTGTATTACCTGTACAACTGGGGCGGGCCTCGGGATTGGCGCGTGTGGGTTGGGGGTTTGGGCGGTGTCTTTGCGCTGACGGGGTGGTCGATTCTGGCCTCGACCACGCGCGGAACGGTGGACCACATCACGGGGACTCTGATCTACCTTTCGGGGACGGGGATGTACTTTCTGCTGATGATTGACTCTCGACCCGAGGCGGAGTTCGCGGAGGTTTTGACGTGGACGTTTGCGCTTATCACGGGCGGGATGGCGATTGCGTTTGTGGTGGCGCAGAACATCAAGGATGCGGAGGGTGCGTCTGTTACGATCGAGTGGATTGGGTTCATACTGGAGGCGATGCTCTTTTCCTTGTTCTTTGGGCTTCATTCATTCAAGGAAGGGGCGACGACTCTGCCTCCTCGGGAGGAGTATCGGCCGCTTTTCCGAAACCAGAGTGGGAGTGATGTGGAGTCTGGTCTGATTTAGCACATGTCATACCAAATCCGAATGACACGATTCAGAGCTCGATTAAGCTTGACGGGAGCTGCTGGAGAATGACGAAGCAAGTGTGGAGCGCAAGCGCGTGCAAGGTGGAGAATGAACGTGAGGGGGATGCGAGGGACTCGAGGACGAATCCGAGGCTGAAGCCGAGGGCGAAGGCGAAGACGACGGTGGCTCCATCGCTTGTCGATGCGAAACGGTAGTCGCTTGCCATCGCGTAGCCGTTGCCGTAGCGGGACTCGCTTGCCATCGCGTAGCCGTTGCCGTAGCGGGACTCGCTCGCCATCACGTAGCCGTTGCCGTAGTGGGACTCGCTTGCCATCGCGTAGCCGTTGCCGTAGCGGGACTCACTTGCCCAGGTTGGTGCGATGGCCGACCTCGCAATTGCCGTAGCGATCCTTGGAGATGTCGCGGAAATCGGGCGCGAAAAAACGCTGCTGCTCGGGGTCAAAGGGCTTGGCGGTGGCGAAGAACCTGCCGAAGACATAGTGGGAGGAGACGACGGCGGGGTTGGGCTTGATCCACATCTTAATATGGGCTGGCTTGTTGTTGGCGGGATCCGGCAGCCTCTTGTACTGGAACCCGAAGACGATGAGGCCGCACTGGAGGGTGATTTCGTACTTCTTGTTGATCACGGCGTCCTTGGGCGGGGTCTTGGATTTGCCGTGTTCGGCGTGGAACGTCTCGATCCTGCGCGCCAGCCCCTCGACGGCGTCGCCGCAGGAGCCCTGGAGCGACGGCATGAACACGCCCTCCTTGTCGGTGAGGGGCGGAATAGGGCTGAGAACGAAGAGCTGAACGTTCTTGGTGTCCATGAAGACCGGCGCGTAGTGAACCTCGAACCAGAGCGGGGGGATGCAGATGCTGACCTTGGGCATGACCTTGGTCGTCTGCGGAAAAAAGGGGTTAGATGATGCAAAAATAAATAGAAACAAACAAAAGGGCGCGGATCGTACCCTGAGCATCTTCTGGAGGATCTCTACGTAGAGGGCGTGCAGGTGATCCGGCTTCTCGAGGGCAATCTTGGCCAAGGCCTTTTCGACCTTTCCGCCGAAGCCGTGGGAGTAGAGGGCGTGGGTGCAGATCTCGATGTTGGCGGCCTTGGACACGTCGTCGGCGATCCACTCGCGCATGACAAGGGACTGGTTCTTGTACTCCTTGGGCTCGAGCCACTGTTCGTAGCTGAATCCGATGACAAGGCCCACCTCCTCGTCCTGCTTGCTGAGCACCCGGGCTCCGTCCATGACGACATCCTCGTCCTCCTCGTCCGAGCTTCCGTGGCACGAGTCGACGCCCATGGAGGAAATCGAGGAGGAATCCGAGCCCCAGTCCGAATCCTGTGGCGCAGCTGATCCCGCCGCGGCGCCCCCGAGTCCTCCCGATTCCGATCCCGATATCAGCGTGGTGCCCCCGAGTCCTCCCCCCGCCGATGCTTGAACCCCGCGCGCTGCGACGAGGGCCCGCCGCGCCGTATTGAGGTTCTCCGTCGCCGCCTCCAGCTCCTGCAACTCAATCTGCACCGAGGCAATCTCCCGCTGCGCCTCCGCCATCAGCGCCGCCGCCACCGGTCCCACCGGTCCCACCGGTCCCGATCCCGATCCCGATCCCGATCCCGATTCCGATTCCAACGCGACGCCCTCCTCCTCCCTCATCATGATGGTAGCGAGCTCCATCCGCGCGCCCTCCTCGCCCCGATTCACGGCCGCGAGCCCCTTCCGCACCGCCTTGATCCCCGACACCAGCTTCTTCTTGCGCTCCACCCGGGCCTTGCGCTCCTTCCGTGTGTTGACGAATTGGACGCTGTCCATGATGTCGCTCTCGTCGCTGGAGTAGTCTGTCGGTTCGAAGATGGGCGCGTTGAAGTTGTACGTCGGCGATGCCGCGCGCCGGCTGGGGGCGCCGCGTGGGTGGAAGTGGCGCGTTGGGATGACGCGATCGGCGCGGAGGACGCCCGGCGGAAAGCTCTTGGGCTTGGCCTGCTTGGACTTGCGCAGAATGTCGGTAGTGGAGCGGTGGGGATTGCGGTAGCGGTTGGACGTGTCGACCTCCTTGTCCCAGACGGTGTAGGCGCTGCTGCACATGTCGAACTTGTGGATCGCCGCGTCCATGGCCTGGGTGACCATCTTGGAGAAGCCAATGTAGAGATCGGCGAGCTCGATGGTGGGGAGGCCGAGGATGGGATCCCTCGGCTGGGCCAATTTGTCGATTCCGGATCGGAGGCTCTCGCCGAGGGTCCTGAACGGGGAGAGGTTGGTCACCACGACGCCCCCCGCGCCGGGTTGCGGTTGCGCCGGCGGCGGCGATTCGTCGAGCCTGGGGCGCTTGTCCTTGGGCGCAGCCTTGGACTCGGCGGCGGCGCGCTTGCGGGATCCGGCTCCGCCACGAACAGACTCCGGCGGCGTCGCAGCTCCGCCCTCTCCCCTGGTGGCGCACTTGCGGGATCCGGCTCCGCCACGAACAGACTCCGGCGGCGTCGCAGATCCAGCGGCGGCGGCTGGTTCGACCACGGCCACCAGCTTCTCCATGGCCTCGGTGCGGACCCGCTCAATCTCCGACCGCACGATGTCGCGCACCTCATTGTCGATGGCCGAGCTGTCCAAGTCGCTGCGCATCACCTCCACGGTTTCCGCGTACTCCCGCTTGATCTGCTCCACCTCGGAGATGGCGGCGGCCCGTTTCTCGGCGGCGATGCGCTTGTCGTCCTTGGCCTTGACGGCGGCGACCTTGGCCTCCTTGGCCGCCTCGAGCTCCCGGGCCCTTGTGCGCCAATGCTTCTCCATGCACACCGCGCCCGCCGGCGATTTCCCTGCCGCCTTCAGCTCCTTCGCCCTGGCGCTCCACCTCTCCGCCGCCATTTCCGCGCCCGCCGCGCCCACTCCATCGACAACGGGCTCGGGCTCGGGTTGGTAGCGAGCGATGAGGAACTTGTTGTGGCCATGGGGACTGTAGGGGGGGACCATGGCGCAGCCGAAGTCCAGGTCCCTCTCGAGGAAGGTGTAGTTGAGCTCGGGGTTGGGCACAAACTCCGTGTCGTAATCCACGTCCTCGCGGTCGATGTTGGGGTTCTTCTTGTAGGACCGGAGGCGCGCGTTGAACGACTTGCGGAGGATGGAGGAGAGGGTAATCTCGAAGATGCGGAACTCGGCGTAGTTGGCCTCGATGAGGGTGTGGAGGCGGCGGCGCACGTGGAGGCTGAGGACGAATAAGGCCCTGCTGCTGAGTCCGGATCTGGGGTTGTAGAGGCAGACGCACGACTCCGGGGCGCGCTTGTCGATGTCCTCCTGCGAAATCTCGGCGAGCCTGGAGCCCTTGTCGATGAAGATGCGTGCGGGGCTGACGTCGGCGAGGAAGACGTGCGTGCCCCAAATCGGGTTCTCGGACATCTCGTCGTCGCGGGTATCCGGCAGGACGCCGAAGTTGGCGAACTTGCGAATGGTGCAGTAGTTATCGCCCTCGGACGCAATCTTGGAGAGCGGGTAGTACGACCAGTTGACGAAGATGTCGCCAAACGCGAACCAGAAGACGAGCCACGGAATCTGCGGCGAGATGGAATAAACAAAAAAACCGAGGAGTAATATACAAACAAAAAAACAACCCGTGCTCACCTCATTCTCATCGTTGTCGAAGACCACGGCGCGTGCGGGGAAGATGATGTCGAAGATGGTTTGGCCGTAGCGCTCGAACACGGTGGCGTTGAGGAGCTCGAGGTTGGAGGTGGCGCAGATCTTGGCGCAGCGCGGCACGGCGTGGCTGTTGGGCCCTTCGACCGGCTCCACCGTGAGCTCTTTGCCCATCTTCTCCATGAGGTAGTCGATGAGATCGTTGTAGTCGTCGTAAAAGTTGTCCATGATGGAGACGACCGAGTTGAGGGGCATGTCGATTTCCTGGAGGAACCAGCGGGACTCGTGGGGCCCGAAGTGCGTGGGCCGAAGGAGCGCGTTGACGCCCGGCTCGTGGAGCGCGTCGGCGACCCGGCACCGAAAGAGGGAGTTGTGAGGTCCGAGGACGGTGGGCCAGACCAAGGTTGCGACGTCCTGGTGGGGGACGCGAATGCCGGCGAGGACCTTGAACTTGTCGTCGATGCTCCTGCGCACCACTCCTGCGGGGGCGGGGAGGTCGACGAGGACGGCCTGGGAGATGAGCGGGAGGTGCTCGGGCCTGCCGAGGAGAAACTCGGATCCCGGGCGATCCTCGGCGTCGATGGTGAGGGCCGACGGGTTGTAGCGAATGGCGTGGAATTTCCCGTGGTCCTCCAGGATGTAGGTGAACACGATCTGCAGAAGGAACTCGATGCCCTTGGGGTCGGTAATGTATTGAGCCATGCGCATGATCTTGGCCCAGCACATTTCGGTGCCGACGACGGTGCTGAGGTTCGCGTTGGATCTGAAGAAAAATAAAAGGGTTAGAGCCAAGCAAAAATAAAAACAAACAAAATTAGGGCACGCACTCCAAGAGCATGAGCCAGTTGATGTCGTTGGCGTAGTCGTAGAGCTTCCCGGTGGCGGCGTAGATGACGTCACGCATGAACGGCCCCTCGCGCGTCAGCTCCGGGCGCGTCTTAATGAGGCGCAAGCCGACGGTGTTGGCGATGTCCGTCGAGTGTTCGCGAGGGGGGATCTCGTTGGAGACGACGAACGAGAGCTGGCACTGCACGATGGCGCGAACCCCTGAAAAGGAAAAAGAATCAGCGAGTTAAAAAAATAAATTAAACCAGCAGCACGCACCGAACATGCCGACGATGTCGCGGATGATGTCGTAGACAAAGCGGTTCTGGCGCTTGTTCCCGATCCTGTTGAGGGGATCGAAGAGGAGGTAGAGGACCGTGCGGCTGTGGAAGAGGTTCGGGTGGCGGGCCTTGAGCGTCTCGACGACGGGGAGGAGTTTGTGGAGATCCTTGGCCTCGATGTGCTCCCTGAGCGTCTCGGCCGTGGACATGGCGAAGGCGCACTTGAGCCGCTCGAAGCTGACGGCGTTGAAGCTGGAGACCGTGCCGTAGATAATCTCCTCGCGGACGAAGTCGTTGAACCTGGACTGATCGACCAAGTGGAACGAGCCGCAGTCGTTGTGGACGCGAAAGAGGAAGCGCCCGATGGCCTTGGCGATGACGCGGTGCTCGTCCGGCGTCCACTGGGCGGTCTTCTCCCCGATGCGGAAGTGGAAGTGGACGATGCGCTTGAAGAGCTTGCCGAGCTCCGTGTTGGTGAGGCCGTTGAAATGCCCCTCGTTGAGGAGGAAGCATACCGACTTGACGTCGAGCTGCTGGACCAGTTCGAGCGAGAGGCGGAACGGCGCGTCATGGACGTCGGGGCCGATGATGGGGTTGTAGAGCAGCACATCGGGGATGTAGCGAAGGATCCCATGGGCGATGAACTGGCTCTTGAACGCGCGGGGCGCTGCCAAACAAAAAACAATGAGCGACGGGGTAAGAATAGAAAACAAACAATAGGGCCTCACATCCAAGGTTGAACCAGAACTCGTCGGGCTTCTTCATGGCGAAGTGTCCGTGGTTCTCATGGGCCCCCCCCCCGTCGTAGGCGCGGAGGAACGGGATGAGGAGGAAGCGGCGGTTGTACCCCTCGAAGGCGCGCTTCCTGTAGTTGGATCCGGTGCGGAGGTACTCGACGGGCTCGGGGTACAGCCTGAGGATCGCGGTAATCTGGCGGCCCACCTGCGAAATGACGGTGAGCGGGCGAAACAAAATAAAAACAAATCGGCTGGGGTTACCTCGACGGTGGGGAAGATGTGCGCGAGGAAGGCGATGAGCGCGGGTCCGCACTCGCCGAGGTCGTCGTCGTCGCCGAAGGGCGCGTGCAGCGTATTGGCCCAGGAGTTGAACGACTCCACCGCGAGGTCGCAGTGCTTGAAGACGCGATGAACGGCGAGGTCCTCCCACGAATCGGCGCGGGTGTGCTCGCTGAGGTATTTCTTGCGCTCGTTGGGGAGGCGGGTGTCGATGTCGTCGATGATGTCGATGATGCCGCAGATCTTGCGCTCCGTCTGCTTGGCGATGGCGGGGTTGTTATCGAAAAAGGTGGGGAGGTCGGCGTCGAATCCGGGGTAATCCTTGGGGTTGAGGCACAGGAGCGGGTGGAGATGCCTCTTGATGAACGCCTTCCCGAAGCTGGTCCGCTCGAGCTCGGCGAGCGGCGCCTGGAGGGAGCGAATGGGCTCCGAGTAGAATTTTGGATCGATGCCGGCGAAGAATCCGGTGGTTTCAAAGTCCTCGTTGGCGGACCCGTCGTCGTTGAAGCGCTGGCACGGTCTGTAGTTGCGCGTTCCTCTGCCCGCGGCGCCCTTTCCCGCTTTGCCTGGAGTCGGAGCTGCGAGGAAACAAGGGAAATTAATTATCTATCAAGGATGCAATCATATGGAATGGGAATGCGAATCAAATAATAGCATCAGCGGCGCATTCATCGCTATTAATTTGCAAAAGGATAATGATAAGAGCGAGCGGCGATGGGGGGCGGAGAGGGAGAGAGAGAGGGACCGACGCATGGGCGTGGCATCGACCTGACATGGCGTGGAAAATCGAGGTGTCTCGATCCGCGTTTGGTTTTGTTTGGTTTGGGGACGAGGTGTAGAGTTGGGCCCGACCCGTGCTTAGTAGTTATAATCGGAGAAACACGTAGTAGTCGGAGGGGAGATTATTTTAATTTGGAGCAACCCCCACGACAGTGTTGGCGGTGACGTCCTTGCGACGATTGAATTAAAACGACATTCTTAGGAGAAAAGACGAGGCCCTGCGAATCGTGACCCCCACGATAGTCTTGGCAGTGGCGTCCTTGCGACGATTGGATGAAGAGCATGCTTAGTAGAAAACTCACATGCTTAGTAGATAAAATTGTAAATCGCTCATCGGGCAACGGTTGGGGCGAGGTAATTGTAAATCGCTCATCGGGCAACGGTTGGGGCGAGGTAATTGTAAATCGCTCATCGGGCAACGATTGGGACTGGATAATTATAAACTAGCATGCTTGATAGATATAATTATAAATCACCCGAAGCGTCGTTTTCGCTCCGGGGCGCGGGGGCTTACAGGCCATGGCGTGCTTAGTAGCCTGCGCGCCGGAAGCCGGCCCCCCCGCTATTGCGCCCGGTCAAAGGGTGTATTTAACTTGCGCGTGAGGGGGAATGGGCAAGAGTCGAGTGGAGCATACTATGCGGGAACTGTGCGCGTTGCTCATGCTTGCGCTAGCGTGTCTGGCCGCGGCGAGCGACTCGGATGGTGGCACGAATTCAAGTTGGCAGGAGACGGCGGCGAACTTCTCGGGGTGGACAACGGGTTGGGCCGGGGGGACTCCCGCACCGCCCGTGGTGCGCAACGTGACCCTCAGCGGACTGGGTTTGACGCTGCCGGCGCTGGTGCTGCCCTCGGGGTGGAGCTGGTCGTGGGTGTGGGAGGGCGAGGTGGAGACGGACACGGGGGTCTGTCCCGCCGGGAGGTACTGCCCTGTCGGGGCCGGGGCGCCGGTGCGGTGCCCGCTGGGGACGTACAGCCCGAGCGCGGGGCGGACGGGGATGTGCCAGCAGCCGTGCGGGACGAACCGGTACTGCCCGGACCCGGCGGTGGAGTACGAGTGCCCGGCGCACACGAGCTCGGCGCGGGGGAGCACGTCGCAGCTGGAGTGCCTGTGCGACCAGGGCTACCAGTGCGTGTATCGGAGGCAGGTGAACCTGAACGTGCTGCTGCCCATGACATTAGGAGCGTGGAACGGCAACGCGGCGCTGAAGGAGGCGCTGGTGGCGGCCGTGGCGGCGTCGGGCGGGGTCGGGGTCGGGAGCGTGGTGATCGAGTCGGTGACGCCGGTGGTGAGCGGGGGCGGCCGGCGGATGCTGAGCCTGATGCGGACGCTGACCGGGACGGAGCTGCGGATCGCCGTGAGGGGCGCGGAGCGGCTGAAGGGCCTGGAGGACCGGCTCCGCGCGGGGAACTCCCTGCTGCGGCGGGCCGAGACCCGGTGGCAGCGGGCGCACCAGATCCGCATCCGCCGGTTCGATGACGACGGTGGAATGGAGTTTGCCTGAGGGCCGCTTCGCTGGTGGAATAAAGTTTGCCAGAGGGCGCGCCAGATCCGCATCCGCCGGTTCGCTGGTGAATAAAGTTTGCCCGAGGGCGCGGGGTATATAACTCGCGCGCCGAAGGGGAAACGCAAGGACATGCGACTCAGCCTGTGGGTACGGGTGGTGACAGCGGTTGCGTGCCTGCCGTATGCTAAGGGAGAGTGCAGTGCAGGCAGCGTGGACATGGGGGCCGTGACGACGACCCCCGCCGTGACAGCGACATCGGACGTGGCCGGGTATAACGCGCTCGCGCTCAAGTCCGGCGCGACGACGCTGCAGTTCGCCGCGGACACCGTCGCGGACGTGCTGGTGGTGGGCGGGGGCGGCGGGGGCAGCTCCGGTGTCGGTGCGGGCGGCGGCGCGGGGGGCGTCGTGTTTTACCCGGGGTACAA
>Ga0247840_10006180_pt1 | contig 17460 bp, 13 predicted proteins | sample LaCruzMarch2015__FD_192404 | JGI IMG/M metagenome (GOLD analysis project Ga0247840, IMG submission 192404) | Freshwater microbial communities from meromictic Lake La Cruz, Castile-La Mancha, Spain - LaCruzMarch2015_17m | ecosystem: Environmental > Aquatic > Freshwater > Lake | place: Spain... | reverse complement strand
TGACCAAGATAAATTCTGTGTTCAGGCAGATTTATTTTCGTAATCTATTGTAATACAAGCGAATAAATTTTTAAAATCATTTTTTATAAAAACTTTCGTACGGCAGTGTTATTTTTCAAATAAAACGTTTTGTTTATTTCGTTAAAAAGCACTATCTTTGCACTCCGAAAAACAGGGTTCGTTGGCCGAGTGGCTAGGCACCGGTCTGCAAAACCGACTACGGCGGTTCGAATCCGCCACGAACCTCTTTGAAAAACCTTCCTGAGTCAATCCGGAAGGTTTTTTGTTTTTCAATCGTTTGCGTTATTTTTTTCGGTTCACTACTATAAACTGGCATACATTTACATACCAAGATTGTAAGTTTGTAGGTGTAATAAAATGCAACTAACATGAAGATCTACTTTCAAATTCATTTCAAAACACGCTGGGGACAGGTTCTCAATTTGTTTTTTTACGATAATGCCGGAATGAACAACCAAATTTCCGAAACGGTTGCCATGCAATGCGACGATAAAGGAAATTGGTCGGTAGAGGTGGACAAGCAATTCAGTTCCAGCCCAATTTGCTACCGCTATGGCGTAAGTCAACCCAACAATACCATACTTTACGAAACTGGTCTGCTTCGCCAAATTACCCTGAATGAGCCAACAAGCTATTTACGTATTTTCGATAACTGGCGCGGACCGTATGGCGATACTCCTTTCAACGCAAGTGTTTTTTCGGATATTTTTTTCAAAAGAGAAACTGTCTCATTCGAAGTAAACAAAAAAGGTAATTTGCTATTGCAGGTACATTGTCCGCAAATGGAACCCAACCGCCATTTTGCTATTACCGGTAATCAGGAAATACTTGGCAATTGGGATGTTACAAAAAAAGTTCGCCTCGACGAAAGCGGATATCCAGAATGGACAATTTTGTTGAATTCGAAGAAAATTAAATTTCCGCTGGAATATAAATATCTGATTGTGGACACCGCAACCGACGAAGTGTTGGCTTGGGGTGGCGGACCAAATCGCATTGTGAAAAATGCCAAAGATAACGAGTTTACGGTGGTTCACGACGAACATTTCCTACGCACTATCGATTCGTGGAAAGCTGCCGGTGTGGCAATTCCTGTTTTTTCGTTGCGAAGCAAAAAAAGCTTTGGAATTGGTGAATTTAACGACCTGAAATTGATGGTCGACTGGGCTAAACGTACCGGCCAACGCATGATTCAGACACTTCCGATAAACGACACTATTCTCTATCATACCAATTACGATTCGTATCCCTACAATGCCGTTTCGGTGTACGCATTGCATCCCATTTATTTGAATTTAGAAAAAACAGGTAAACTCAAAAACAAAGAACGCATAGCTTATTTCGAAGCAAAACGCACGGAGCTGAACGATAAAACTTTTTCGGATTATCAGCACGTAATGAGCACCAAATGGGAGTATTTTCTCGAAATTTTTGCTCAGGATTCAAAAAAAGTTTTTGTCGAAAAAGAATATAAATCATTTTTTGAAAAAAACAGAGAATGGTTGTTGCCTTATGCTGTTTTCTCGTATTTACGCGACTTGTACGGCACGCCCGAGTTTGGTAAATGGCCGGAATATAGTGTTTATAATAAAGTTGAAATAGAGAAACTTACAAATCCGAAATCGGCACATTATCAGCAAATTGCACTTTTTTATTTTTTACAATACCACTTGCATCAGCAATTAAGCGAGGTTCACGAGTATGCCCGTGCCAATGGCGTAGCGATAAAAGGCGACATTCCGATTGGCGTTAGTCCGCGCAGTGTGGATGCTTGGGTAGAGCCGCAACTATTTAATACACAAGTACAAGCCGGTGCGCCGCCCGATGATTTTTCGGTAACGGGTCAAAACTGGGGATTCCCAACTTACAATTGGGAGCGAATGGCAGAGGATGGTTATAGCTGGTGGAAAAAACGTTTTGCTAAACTTGCCGAATATTTCGATGCCTACCGTATTGACCATATTTTGGGATTTTTCCGTATATGGGAAATTCCGAACAACGATGTATGGGGACTTACAGGGAATTTTCATCCGGCATTGCCTTACACGCAGCGCGAAATAGAACAGGCTGGTATCTGGTGGGACGAAAACCGACTAACAAAGCCCTATCTCAAAGAACATGTGCTATACGCTACTTTTGGCAAATATACCGACGATGTAAAACGGGAATACCTGCTGCCTGATGGCTGGCAATTTTATAAATTTAAGCCCGAATACGATACTCAAAAGAAAATAGAAACGCATTTTGCTTCGCTGGGTTACAACTTTGGTAACAAAGAAGTGCTTATCCGCGACGGTTTGTATAAATTGCATTGCGAGGTGCTGTTTTTGCGCGATTTGCGCGACCCTGAGAAATTTCATCCACGCATTTCGATGCATAGTTCGGCTACGTTTATCGACATGAACGAAGACCAACGCCGCAAATTGGACAGGCTTTATGTGGAGTATTTTTACCACCGACACAACCAATTTTGGCAAGAAAAAGCGTACAATAAATTACCGGCTCTTATCTCTTCCACCAATATGTTGGTGTGTGGCGAAGACCTTGGCATGGTGCCCGATTCGGTGCCCGAAGTAATGCAATCGCTCGAAATTTTGAGTTTGGAAATACAGCGAATGCCCAAAAAACCAAATGCGGAGTTTGCAATGCCTGCCGATGCACCTTATTTGTCGGTTTGTACCACTTCGACGCACGATATGAATCCGATACGTGCCTGGTGGGAAGAAGATGCTGCTATTACGCAACGTTTTTACAACAGAGCGCTGGGAATGCATGGTACAGCACCCGAAAAGTGTGAACAATGGATAGCCGAAAAAATTGTGCAACAGCATTTGGATTCGAATGCCATGTGGATAATTCTACCGTGGCAGGACTGGATGGCTGTAGAGTCGAAACTTTGTTTGGAACATCCTTTTGCTGAACGAATTAACGTGCCCAGCAATCCGCGCAACTTTTGGTGTTACCGCATGCATATTCCACTCGAAAAATTATTGAAACAAAATAAATTCAACGATAAGATTAAAGAAATGGTGGAAAAAGCAGGGAGATAGACCCCCGACCCCTAAAGGGGAGATTGCCCCTATCCCCTTCCCGATAGCTATCGTGGAGGGGAATAAGAGATATTAGTTGTGTTATTTATAAATTATTTTATATGAAAGATATAGAAAAAGTACTACCAGACGATGCTAACTTCAACTCCCCTTTAGGGGCTGGGGGCCACAACGAACGTTACAATCTGCGTGGAGTTTCGGCTTCGAAGGAGGATGTGCATAATGCCATCAAAAACATCGATAAAGGACTTTTTCCACAGGCATTTTGCAAAATCATTCCTGATTTTCTGGGAAATGACCCTGATTATTGCAATATTATGCATGCCGATGGAGCAGGTACAAAATCGTCGTTAGCGTATATTTACTGGAAAGAAACAGGCGATATTTCGGTTTGGAAAGGCATAGCACAAGATGCGTTGATTATGAATATCGACGATTTGCTGTGCGTGGGAGCAACGGATAATATTTTGCTGTCGTCGACCATTGGCCGCAACAAAAACCGCATTCCCGGCGAAGTAATTTCGGCTATTATTAACGGCACAAACGAATTGGTGAATGAATTGTCCGAAATGGGCGTAAACATTTACCCAACGGGTGGCGAAACTGCCGATGTGGGCGATTTGGTACGCACTATCATTGTGGATAGCACCGTAACCTGCCGCATGAAACGCTCCGAAGTAATTGATAATGCGAATATTAAAGCGGGTGATGTAATTGTCGGACTTTCGTCGAGCGGACAAGCAACTTACGAAAAAGAATACAATGGCGGCATGGGCAGCAACGGACTAACTTCGGCGCGCCACGATGTTTTTGCCAATTATTTAGCTGTAAAATATCCCGAAAGTTATAATGCCGATATTCCGGAGGATTTAGCTTATTCCGGCTCTTGCAAACTCACCGATACTGTAGAAGGTTTGGATATCGATGCCGGAAAATTAGTTCTTTCGCCAACACGCACGTATGCGCCGGTTGTAAAAAAACTGTTAGCCGAACTTCGTCCCCATATTCACGGCATGGTGCATTGCTCGGGCGGTGCACAAACCAAAATTCTGCATTTTGTCGAAAATCTGAAAGTCGTGAAAAACAACCTTTTCCCTGTACCGCCGCTTTTTAAACTTATTCAGAAAGAGTCCGGCACTGATTGGAAAGAAATGTACAAAGTGTTCAACATGGGACATCGCCTCGAAGTGTATCTTCCTGCCGAATATGCCGAACAAGTAATTGCCATCTCCAAATCGTTCAATATCGATGCACAAATAGTAGGACATTGCGAAGCATCCGACAAAAAAGAATTAGTGATTGAAAGTGAGTTTGGAAGGTTTGAGTATTGATATTTTTCAGTATCAATTTATGTGAGAAGATTTAACTATATTTGCAACTAATTTTTTTCACTTGTATGTGTATTTTTCATGGTTTATAACTTATTGTTTTTTGCTAAATAGAATATTAACAAACAGTAATCCAACTTATTATGTCGAAACTTAGAAATGTATTTTTATTGCTTGTGGCTTTTGTAGTGATAATTTTCGCTTACATGCCGGTGCTTAATTTTCGCTTTTTGAGCCTGCCATTTGTTTTGGTGGTATTGGTTGTGCTATGGATATTGTTAAGTTCATTTTCGAGCATTCAGCAGTTGGGGCAACAACCGCAGCAGTTTTCAAAAATGAAAGGACTCAAAATTCCTGTAATTTTGTTAGGCGTTTTGTTTTTATACATTACAGTGGTTCCTACCGCTACTTCGTGGGCATTGCTACACACCTCTAAGTACCGCTCGCTTATTGGAACAATCGAAAATGGTAAAGATTTATCGCAGAATATGCTTCCTATCTCACTCGATAAAATACGTGTGGTAGATCAGGCGTTAGCCGAAATTTTGGGCGATAAAGTGCTCGGTTCGCAGTCGGCACTCGGCAGTCAGGTGTATCCCGGCGAATATAATATTCAAAAAGTAGGTAACGATTTGTATTGGGTTGCACCCTTGTTGCATTCGGGATTTTTTAAATGGATAAACAACTTGCAGGGAACAAATGGCTACATAATGGTAAATGCCTGCAACGAGCGCGATGTAAAGTTGGTGCAGGATATTAACGGACAAAAAGTGTTTGTAAAATACCAACCCGAAGGTTATTTGTTTCAAAATTTGGCACGTTATGTTTACTTTAACGGCTACTGGAATTGCGGTACAACCGATTATTCGTTCGAAATTGACGATGCAGGAGTACCTTACTGGGTAATTACTAAATACAAAAAAACCATTGGTTTTGCAGGCGAAGAGGCCGATGCTGTGGTGGTATTGAATGCTCAAACCGGCGAAATTAAAGAATATGCCATTGGCGCAGCACCTGCTTGGGTCGACCGCATTCAACCTGCGCCATTTGTCGAAAATCAGCTGAATAACTGGGGCGAATTTGTTCACGGATATTGGAATTTTTCGAACAAAGATAAATTGCAAATTACCGAACGCATGTCGTTGGTTTATGGCAACGATAATCAGGCGTATTGGTACACCGGCTTAACTTCGGTAGGAGCCGACGAATCGACTGTGGGATTTGTATTGGTAAACACACGCACAAAAAAAGCAATATGGTACAAGCAAAGTGGCGCTACCGAGTTTGCCGCCCAAAATTCTGCCATTGGTAAAGTGCAGGAAAAACGTTTTTCGGCAACCTTACCTATTCCCTACAATATCAACAATATACCAACTTACGTAATGAGTTTGAAAGATAATGGCGGTTTGGTAAAAATGTATGCTATGGTGGCTATCGAGGATTATACCATTGTAGGTGTGGGCAACACCATGCGCGAAACATTGATGGCGTATAAAAATGCCTTTAATGCCACCGGAAATAAAATTAGTGCCAAAAGTAAAACCGAAAAGGAAATTATCCAATCGGTTATTACGCGCATCAACAGCGATGTGAAAAACGGCAATTCGTTTTATTATTTTACGGTTAAAAGCATTCAAAAAGTATTTATCGGCTCTTCGCAAATCTCAAACGACTTCCCTATTACCGTTATCGGCGATAGCGTAGCGTTAACTTACGACAACGACAATCAGGATGTGATTGATGTATCGTCGTTTGATAATAAAAGTGTTGGAAAATAAAAAACGCCATTACTTACTTTATGGATAGTGCAAAACCAATAGTTGATGGTGATTTTCTGCTTCAAAAAATGGCAGGCAAAGGCGGATGGACTTTCGTGCTTTTGTCTGATTTAAAGCAAGATAAACGAAACTGGTTTGGAATGACCAAAGTAAGTGGATGTGTCGACTCGTTCGAAATATCCGAATCAAATTTAATGCCCTTTGGTAATGGCTTGTTATTTTTGCCGGTAAAGTCCGAAATACGAAAAAAAATTGGTAAGAACGAAGGCGATTGGGTGCATATAATACTCTATTCGCAAGATTTACCGCCGGTCGAAACCGAAGATTTTTTTGTATGTTTATTAGAAGAACCTCTTGCTCTACAACGGTTTAACGATTTACCCCAAACCGAGCAAAAGAAATTACTGGACTGGATTTTTACCGTACGCAACGATGCCTCAAGAGTTGAACGCATTGCACAAACAATAAACAAACTAAATCAGAATTAACGAAATTTGCCGGAGCATTATTATAAAAAGTAACAAGAAACATTTTGATAAGCTGAAAATCAAACCTCCTTACTTATATTCTCTTTCAACTTTTCGTTTATTTCATTCAGTTTTCTAATTATTTCAATATTTGAATTCGTTATTGCACGATTCATCATTATTATTTTTATTGAAACCAATAAAACACCTGCCTCAAGCAACAAATCTTTTGTAAAGCCGGTAGTAAAAAGTGCTATTGCAAAAAGTATAAATGTAATTGCTATTACGAGTATATTTCCTAAATCATGTTTTGTTTTCATTTTTTTGTTATTGATAGATGTGTAAATTATATATTAATAGGTGTAAAACATAGTAGTGTTGATGGATCTTACTACCAACTTTATAACTGCTCTATAAGCTCAATAATTTTTTGATAATGCAAAATATCTTCGTATTCTAATTTCCTTTCTTTACAGTCTTTTAGCCATTTTTGAGCGGGTTGATAACCGCCAATAAAGAAGTTCCAAGCTGCTTCGGGAACATTGTCGAAATACGGTGTTTCGTTTATATAAATCCGTAGAGACGCCGCATGCGACGTCTCTACAGCCTCGCTCGCCGTAGCGTAAAAACTTCGCGCTGGTCGTACGTCTCCAGACTACGACCAGTGGAAAGCAAGGCTCCTGCCTTGCATATTTAACGTTACAAATTATATTCATTTTATTTCAATGTCCGCATTAATGGTATTTTTTCAATGTCCATTAATGGCACTATTACATCAAGCATACAATCCATTCCAGCATAGGCACGTGCACTCGAGTATAAATAATCTTCCTGATTGGCTACAATACCTGAACGCACAGGATTATCATGTATATAATTTATTCGTTGTTGAATTATTGCATTGCTATAAAGTATAATTGGATGATTCTCGTGTGTCCAAAGTTGATACTTCTCGTTTCTTTTGTGTTTCTTTGCCGCAAATTCAAATTCACTTAACATCCATTCGCTGCGTCTCTCTGATTCTTGATGTATAGCATCGAGCATTTGCTTGGCGGTGAAACTTTTAAATTCACGTATTGTATCACTCAACCTTCTTGTAGAACTTCGCAATATGGCGTGTATGTGGTTTGACATCACTACAAATGCATATACTTCAAGACCCTTATTTTGCTGACAATATCGCAAACTATCAATTACAATATCCCGATACACCTTACGTGTGAAAATATCAATCCATCGTACAACCTGAAATGTAACAAAGTGCAGTTCGTCTTGCTCTGATATTTTATAACCATTACTCATGATATTAAAACTAGTTGTATTGTTTTGCTATGCAAAAATAATGTTTTATGTTGATATAATTCTTTATGTAGAATATAATATGCAAGTAAGGAGACTTGCTACCCACTGTCCGTAGCTAAAGAAGCTACGGACAGCTGTCCAGCCTGATTTTTGCTCTACACACTACGGCGAGCTGAGGCATTTTGGCAGTTTGTTTATACTATTCGGTTTTGTGGTTTTTTTTATTTGAAATCCTTCAAGAATAGAGGTCATTATTGTTACGACAATTGAAAAACACTTTTTGTAGATCTATTGTCAAAAAAAAGATTTTCTTTTTTTATCAATAATAGTTGCTACAAAAGTATCGCCTGTTACATTTACTACCGTTCGTAGCATATCCAACGGACGATCAATACCCAAAATAAGCGCCAGCCCTTCGACTGGAACTCCAACAGCTGCCATTACCATAACAGTCATTACCACACTTGCTCCTGGCACACCCGCTGTACCTATGGAGGCTAAAACAGTAAGCGATAGCACCACCAAATGTTGTGTGAGTGAAAGTTCAATGCCAAAAATTTGCGCAATAAACAAAACTACAATTGCTTGATAGCAGCTTGTTCCGTCCATATTTACTGTAGCACCAAGAGGCAACACAAACGAAGTAGTTTCCTCTGACAAACCTAATGTTTTTTGTGTATGCTCCATAGTAAATGGCAATGTAGCATTGCTCGAACTTGTTGAAAATGCCAATAACTGTATCGGAAAAATGGCTTTTATAAAATTACCATATCCTACTTTTGTAAATAATGCAATTAGCGTAGGATAAAACAGATATGCCAGAAATAGCAGCGAAAAAACCACTGTTAGCGCATACATACCAAGTGCCGAAAACATTTCGGAATTTCCCGAAAAATCGACAACCAAACCTGCCAACAATGCAAAAACACCTACAGGAGCTATTTGCATGATAAAGTCGATAATTTTGAGAATAATTGCCTCAGTGGCATCAATTACCGCAGTGAAAGGAGCTGTTTTTTCGGCTCCAAGTACCACTATGGCTACGCCAATAAGCAATGCCACCAGAATGATTTGCAGCATATTACTATTGTCGCCTGCGGCTGTAAATAGGTTTTCGGGAACCATATTTACAATATAATCCATAGGGGATTTGGTTTCCGAAGCCTGCTTTGAGTTTGTGATGCTTTCGTTGCTGAATTTTTCCTTATAAAATGTCGATTCTTGTTTGCTGAAAACATTGCCGGGTTTTATCAGTGTTGCTGCTCCCATGCCAAGCGATACAGCAAAAATTGTAGTAGTCAAATAAAGTACAAGCGTTTTAATACCTATATTCGAAAGTTTTTTTAAATCTTTCATGCCGGCAACTCCCTTAATAAGCGAAACAAAGACTAAAGGGATAGCAATTAATTTCAGTAAACGAATAAAAATGGCACCCCATGGCTTAATCCATTCACCTACAAACCATTGACTGCCTGTTTGTAAAAACAAAAAACCGGCTACCACACCCAAAATCATCCCAATAAGGATTTTTGCAAAAAGCGGAATTTTTATAAGTCTCATTAATTGAAAGTAACTAATCTGATTTTCATCAGAATAAATTTCTGTATGTAATTAATAGATTATTTATACAAACTATCCCGCTCTCCGTTGTGTAGCACTAATCGTCAGATGCTGGGCGTAGTCTTCTGACTTGCCTATTAAAAACTCTACAAATATATTCATTTTATTTCAATGTCCGCTTGAATGGTATTTTTTCAATGTCCATTAATGGCACTATTACATCGAGCATACAATCCATACCGGCATAAGCACGAGCACTCGAATACAAATAATCTTCCTGATTGGCAACTATACCTGAACTAACTGGATTATCGTGTATGTAGTTTATTCGTTGCTGTATCAGTGCATTGCTGTAAAGTATAATTGGATGATTTTCGTGCGTCCAGACTTGGAATTTCTCGTTTCGTTTGTGCTTTTTTGCTGCAAATTCAAATTCGCTCAACATCCACTCGCGGCGACTTTCATTCTCGTTTGTCATTTGTTCAAGCATTTTCTTTGCTGTGAAACTTTTAAACTCTTTTATGGTATCACTTCGCTTTAATGTTGAACTGCGTAAAATGGCGTGTATGTGATTACTCATAATAACAAATGCATTCTACCCAATCAACCACTGTATCTGTCACAAAATAAACTTCACCTGTAATTCTGTGCTGTATATTCATTGTTTTAGACAATTGTTGGTACTAAGATAAATATTTATTTTTGAATTTAAAGCGGATTATAAATCCTTATAGTACTGTTAGGTAGGATTACAAATCCTACCTAACAATCGCCAACTTTTGTTCATTTTATTGAAGGTATATCCGATTGGACGGGGGAAAGGGAATAAAACAGATGTTTTGAGTTTTAGTTATTTTATAATCATCACTTTATGTGTCCTAAATTTTATTCGGTCATGGGTGATTCATGTGTTTATAATTGATTTTACAGTATTAAGAGTCCGTTAGAAAAAAAGATGTGTTGAAATAAAAACTGAAATTAACTACTGACAACAAAAATAAAAGTGTTAACTTCTGTAAATATCATGATTCATAAATTAGTGAAATATTCTATCCTAAACTCGTTTTAAATGGGTCGTAATTACCATGCTGTGGAACTTTCGACCAATTATCGGGCTCACCCCCCGGGCTTCTACCATTCAAAGAATCTAAAGTCAATGAAATCTCATAATCTAATATTACCCGTTCTATACATGGCAGATAATAGGGTCTCTTGCCCTGTTTCTTTTTAGTTGCTATAATGGTGTACATTTAATTTGTTTTTATGGGTAAATATTAGTTAATAATAATTTTTTTAGTAATCCTTTGTTTGCTCTTGTTCATAGTTACAATATATACACCCGGAATGAATACTCTGTTTATCTCGGTGACAGTGCTTGTAAGTTTTTGCTGAATCAGTGGTTGCCCAATAGCATCATAAACCGTTACCACAGGTTCATCTTTTAAACTAGCATCACCACACAGCACTGTAACCTGATTTGCTGCATTCCGGTAAACCAACACATCTCTATTGTCTGAGGAATTATCTAAACCGGTAGCAACCGAATTTGTTTTGAAGAGTATACTGAACCTATTGTTCGTTGAAGTGGCTTCGGATGTGAAGCTATAAGATGTTCCAACCTGTATATTTTCCTCAGTATTAGTTAATTTATCCAATAACACAACTTTCAGATTGCTGTCCAGGTTACTTATCTCTGTTGCTTCTAAAGTGAAGAAGCCTGCCTTGCCGGGGCGGAAGCCCAAAGCCAGTTCTTTGTTCGCGCTGAAAGTGTTCGTATGGTTTATTACCAATTCTTGCGTACCTGCCAATGTGAAAATTTCAGGGATATTAATGTTGTTATTGGACATCTTTTGAGAGTCGTATTTATCAAAACCATCTTGTGCATTTGGGTCTGAAACAACAACAGTTGCATCACTATTCGAGCCATTCGAAACTTTAAACCGTAAAACCTGTGTTGTTGCCAGGGCGGGCATTTTTAACCGGTTCGTTGTAAGACTTTGATCACGGGGTACGCGCATGCTGTTCTTAAAGGTCAGCATTTCGGAACTATTATCTGCCTCCAGTTTTATCCAGAAGGCTTGCATGGGTGGGATATACTGGGAAACCATTCCGTTTACACCATTATCTGTCCCGGTAGATCCATCAAAAGTGTCAAATTGCATCTCGCCTCCATTGGTGCGCGTGCGATACCAAATGGTTGAACGTACATTATTTCCGGCAGAAGCTTTTAATGCATTCCAGTCCAGAAACGAAGGGTAAGGATTGCCTACCAAATTAAACCCACGCTTTTCAATAGGTTCACTCCCACATGAAACCCTCACCGGAATATCACCATCATTGAGCGTTCCTTTAAAAGTATAGGTAACAACGCTCCCTTTCTCTCCATTCAGTTTTAATACATAACCTGCGCCTTTGGCAAGCAATACATCGTTTGTTTTAATTTGCGGATACGTAGCTGTCGGTTCATCATAATAGCCAAATAAATTCCGGTCGGTTGCTACGGATGCAGGATTGAAAACTGCACTTGTTGCATCTGTAACAGGACTTGAAATATACCACCAGTTATCAACGGTATTATCTCCGGTTTTTGCTATCAGATATTGTTCCACATTCGCATTCCCGCTTACTGTCAATGAGCCGTCATTAATAAGGGTAGCAGTCCCATTCGTTGGATCACTTTTAAGGGTAAGATCACCATCAATCGTTAATGTACCCGACGAAATGATTACTTGTTTACCGGCATTAATAGTCATATTCTTACAGTCCAAACCTGTTCCGCTGTAGTTGCCATCAATCACTATGTTGTTGGAAGAGGTAGGGCTTGAGGAACTCCATGTGTTTCCGTTCCAAATAGTAGTTGTACCTAAGGTGGTAAACGTTACTTCTTCCCCGTAACCAGTACCCGCACCATTGGTAGCATACGCCCTGACATGATACTGGGTATTGGCAGTCAGGTCTGTGATTGAGGAAGTGAATGCCCCGGTTTCGGATATGCCTCCTTGTGTTGTTTTTGTTGTAAGCGCCACCGTGGGATTGGCTGACGTGCTCCATACCACACCGTATTGGGTAGGGTTGGTGTCACCTAAGCCGGTTATAGTTCCATTTCCGGTGGCAGTTATTGCTCCAATATTTGATATGGCCTGAGTGGTGATTGTCGGTACATTGTATCCTTCCCTGATATTCGTAAATACCTTCCATTGGGCAGCACCACTGTATGCTGTTTTTGCCCCCACGGGAACATATAATACACAGGTAGCTGTTGATACGTTAGCAAATACATCTTCCCCAAGGGTTATGGCCCCGGGATTGGCTCTATAGGCTTTTATGGAGCTAAGACTAGAACAATTATAAAATGTATAAGCTCCAATCGAAGTTACTGAAGATAGAATGGTTAAAGCGCCTGTAAAACCACTACAATACGCAAAAGACCGCATTCCTATAGTGGTTAACGAAGTTGGTAAAGTTATGGCAGTTAAACCACTACAATGATAAAATGTATAATCTTTAATTGAGGTTACTGAGGAAGGAATAGTTATGGCAGTTAAACCAGTACAATAATTAAAAGCATAATCAGTAATAGCATTTACCGAGGATGGAATTATATAACTTCCGGTTTTATTTTTTGGAGCATACATTAAAGTGGTTTGGTTTTTATTAAATAATACACCATCGATACTTGAATAAGTGGAATTAGTAGCATCTACCGTTATTGAAATATCTGAATCCAAAAAAGCGCGATTGCCAATTGAAATTACCGATGATGGTATTGAAAGTGCAGTTAATGCAATACATTGATTAAAAGCCCAATTGCCAATTGTTGTAAGTGAAGATGGTAAAGAAATGGTAGTTAAACCAATACAATTATTAAAAGTCTCACTTCCAATAGTGGTTACCAGAGTTGGTATGGTAATGGCAGTTAAACCGGCACAAGATTGAAAAGCAGAATTTCCAATAGCAGTAATTGATGTTGGTAGTACCAATGATTTCAAGCTGATTTTACCTGTATAAGTTGATTTATTATAAAAAGCATATTGAGGAAGTGCGTTTGCTAGATAAGTAATGTTACTGGTACTTTCTGTACCTTCTGTACCATTATAGGCTGCTATAGTTACTCCACTCATATCCACTATAGCCAGTAGTGGCATATTATCACGCATTGTTACAAAATCGCGTGCATCTATAGTGCCGGTAATGGTCAGGTTGGTAACAGTGCTTAAATACGCACTGGCTACTGTAGACAATGTACCTGCTGTAGTAACGTTGGCAGTTTGGGTGTCAATTGCCTGTGCTCCCAAATACAGGCTTAAACAAAGACTTAGTAAAACAAGTTTTTTCATAATGAATATAAATTGAATTATTGTATATTTTTAAATTTTGTAGTGGATTGCCGTAATCTTTATTTCTTCACAAATTTACATTCTATTGCTTAGGATGCAGTCATTACATCTGCTATGTGTGCGGTTGCGTAACTTCCCCTTGATATTATAATCTAATACGTGAGATTACTCCGTATTTCTGACCCTACAAAAATAACCCTTCTCATTTTTCAAACCCGGACAAAAGGTAAAATCTTTGCGACATAAGGTAAAGAATTTGCGACAAAAGGTAAAATTTCTTATACAATTTGAACGAAACTATCAAAAAAGTTAAATATCCAATCAATTTATCGACATTTTGAAATACATTTTCCAGATTGTTAACTAATCTAATTGAATAAATACTTTATCTTTGTAAATTATAATTATCTAACTTTATGATTAGAACCTTTATTTTTCTTATACCAATATTTGTTACAGTATTATGGACTGTCCTTCTATTTGGCAAGAAAAACACGCATTCAAATCCACGTTCTTTTTTGGCAAAGTTCATGCTTCTGATGGTGTTGGTTTTTATCGGCAAGTTTCTCATGTATGAACCTCTCCCTGAGCTATATTTTTACTACGATTTTATTTTTTTATATGTTGGTTGCTTGACCTATCCATTTTACCATATTTATATCAGACTTCTTACCGTCGACGAAAAATTCTCATGGAATGCACATAAGCGACTTTTGATACTTCCCATTCTTTTGGTTTCTATATATGAAGTTGGCGTACTCTTCGCTCCAATTGCTGAGTATAAAGCATGGCTATTTGATAGAACTGCCAATATGGACTTAGCTCAAATAAATCTTTTGAGTACAATGCGCGAAGGGTTAAAACACTTTGTCCAACTTCAGGTGGTTTATTTTCTTTTTAAAAGCACTATGCTGTTACGAAAATATAATGAAAGGGCCGAACAATTTTATTCCGATATACAAGATGCAAAGTACAATAATGCCAAACTATTGAATATTTTATTGATATTCAATAGTTTGTTAATCTTAATTCCTATAGCGTTTTTTGGCGAAAATAAAACTGCGTTATTTGTTGTATTGCCTATTTTATTTGCCATCGACCTTTATATGATTGGATATATGGGTTTTAAACAGAAACCTATTAATCCAACTTTTGAAGTGGAATTGGATGACCAACCCCTACATCTGTTTGGAATAAAATTAAATGTTGTACAGAAAGAAATACATGAAAAGTTGCTTACAGAGTTTCAGCAAAACAAACTTTATCTAAATAGTGAATTAAATATACTGGATGTGGTGCAAGTGATAGGAAGTAACCGAACTTATATTTCATCTATTATTAACCAGCAATAAAATCAAAACTTCTGTGCTTTTGTTAATAGCTATCGAATGGAGGAACTCAAAAGTATTCTAAAAACAGACTCCAATATTGTAAATGAAGCACTTGCCGAAAGAGCTGGGTTTGGTTCTGTTAAGTCGATGCAGCGCACAGTAACTTCCACCCAGGAATGACTGTTGGCGAATGGAGAAAACAAATTGCAGAAGAAGAGCTAAATTGAACCAATTTTTACTTTTACTAATCAATGATTCTCTTGAAAACAAGTATCCCAATAACACCTTTTGTGACCAGATTAATACTTCAACGTGCATTCGGAATTTTTACATTGAACGTACTGGCAAAGTAAAAATCATTGTCTGGCACTGTTAAAGATTAAAATGGCGAAGCACTTATTGGAGTTGATGTGATGGCTGTAGGCACAAACTATGGCACCATATCCAACACCGAAGGCTAATGGACAGTTTCAGCACCTTTGAAAAGAGTAATTTAACCGGCTTAGCATCTGCTATTAAAGCAGAAGCTATCGTGCTTAAGCCAGTTGGAACTGTGGCTCAGGCACTTCAAGGTTTGGCCATAGGTGTAATGGTTTGTTCTTTTGTAAATGGTTTTAGAATTGACGAATTGAAAAGTATATATGCAGAAAATCCTCATTATACTAACGAATCGTTGGCACAAAGTTGTGGTTTCGGTTCCGTAAATTCGATGAAAAGAACAATTGAAGCTAAAACAGGCATGTCAATTTCGGATTTTAAAATGTCTATAACGGGAACTGATAAAAGTATTTAATATATAGAACGAAGTCCCCGCTCGCCATAGCGTAATAAACCTCGCACCACACGCTGAACGTATATCTCTGCCTACGCTCCGGGGAAATTTTTTAGCTGCAATCAGATTTTTATGTATATTTGCATTCCAAAACCGCTTCAAAGGGTGAATGCCCGATTGTTGCAAATCATCCAATACCTTGTTAAACATCTATCGTGCATCGGCTGGCTCGGGAAAAACACATCGTTTGACCGGCGATTTTATCTCACTGCTTTTTAGTAGGGATAATGAGCGCACGTATCGGAAAATTCTTGCGGTAACGTTTACCAACAAGGCAACCGATGAAATGAAGTCTCGGATTTTGAAGGAGTTATACGCGCTAAGCACCGGCCAAAAGTCGGATTACAAAGCCGATTTAATGGCAAAATACAAACTCACCGCAGAGGCTGTTGACCACCGTGCCCGTAAAATTCTGATTGCCATTCTGCACGATTATTCGTCGTTTTCCATTAGTACCATCGATAAGTTTTTTCAGCAGGTAATACGGGCTTTTGCGCGTGAAATTGGTGTACAGGGCGGCTACAATCTGGAGCTTGACAGCGACACTACACTGCAACAATCCATCGACAACCTTTTTCACGACCTGAATCTGGAGGATAACAAACAGCTACTCACATGGCTTACCAACTTTGCTGAGGAACGCATCGAACAATCCGAGGGCTGGAATCCACGCAAAAACATCGAGAGTCTGGGCAAGGAAATTTTCAAAGAAAGCTACCAAAACAAAGCCGAAGAAACCAACCGAAAACTGCACGACCGTGAGTTTCTAACTGCCTATCGTGCTAAATTGCGCAAAATTCAATCGGATTTCGACGAAAAGGTAAAAGCCTTAGCCAATCGCGTTTTGCAACAAATTGCAGCGGCAGGTTTGTCTACAGCGAGCTTCAAAGGTGGTTCGCGCTCGGGAATGACGCGATTGGAGAAATATGTTGCCGGCAATTACGAACTGAAAGATACCTTTGTAGCCATGGGCGAAGCAGTGGAAAATTGCTACGCCAAAAGCACACCCAAAGGAGCCATTGCGGCTATCGAAAGCATTTACAACACAGGCTTACAGCAAGGTATACAGCAACTTACAGAATGGCTGCGCAACGACATAGTTTTTTATAATTCGGCTGGAATTATTCTGAAATACATAAACACGCTGGGCATACTTACCGACTTGGCCATGCAGATAAAAAAGCTGACCGACGAGCAAAATACCATGCTTATTTCGGATACCAATATGCTGCTCAATCGCATTATCGACAACTCGGATACGCCTTTTGTGTACGAAAAAACGGGTATCAACATCGACCATTTTATGATTGATGAGTTTCAGGATACATCGGTTTTGCAATGGAAAAACTTTTTGCCACTTATAACAAATAGTCTGGCTGCCGAAAATCTGAACCTCGTGGTAGGCGACGTAAAACAAAGCATTTATCGCTGGCGAAATTCCGATTGGAAACTAC